>ERZ827512.26-NODE-26-length-237390-cov-7.046129_pt1 | contig 237390 bp, 225 predicted proteins | sample MGYA00519916_ERZ827512 | MGnify/ENA primary metagenome ERZ827512 (study PRJEB31778, sample SAMEA3449335) | human gut metagenome | biome: human gut; feature: human-associated habitat; material: faeces | place: United Kingdom | collected 2010/2012 ...
GAGGAGCGAAGGCTTTTTGGTTACTTTTTAGCCTATAAAAAGTAACATGAATGAGCGATAAAGAAAATTTAGAAGTAATATCGTAACTGCAAAGGCGCAAACTTATAAAAACAAAAAATTTCACACCCTTTGCACTTTACACCGTCGCGGCGCAGATGTTACAATTAAATTAACAACAATGCACACTGGTCTCCGCACGGGGGGGGGACTTCGTTAGTTGATTTTTGGCAGTACCCCCGTCCTCCCTCGTAAAAAAATTGCGAGGGAGGTTTTATTATGCGTAAAAATTTACAAAACAAAATCTTAATCAGCCTGATTGCGGCAGGAAGTATTAGTATTTTAGGATTGTCAAATTTATCCTCGGCAGCAGAAATAGTTTGGAATAACTATTATACCGGCAATGACTCAAACGGTATATTAGAAATTACAGAAGATAACATTGAATTTCAAGATAAAAATATTGCTGGTCGTCTTGTAGAAGAGGCAGAGAGCAATACCGAATATACCAATAATCAGGTAACTATCAGCGGCGGCACATTTAATGGCAGAATTGTTGGTGTATGGGTACAACGCAATGCAACGGAAATGCCATCAAATGTAAAAATACATGATAATAAGGTTATAATTATAAATCCTGACGGAAATACTTATCTTAACAGCAATATTTATGATATAACCGGAGCTTATGAATCAAATTTTTCCAACTCAACAGGTGTAGAACTGTACAAAAACAGTGTTTATATTGACGGTATAAAGTCTGATTCTATTGGCGCTATTGTAGGTGCTCACGGCACTAATGTCCATAACAATAAAGTTACTATAAAAAATTCTGATATAACAATCACCTATGACATTATTACTGGCGGCAAAGCAACATTCGGCAATAAAAACGAATCTGCAAATTCAAATATTGTAGAAATTATTGATTCATCAATAGATTATGATGGTAATGATTATTACGGTATTGCAGGTGGTTATACTCGTAACGGCGAAGCAAAAAACAATAATGTTATTATAAGCGGAGATAATACAGTAATTAATTGCAATATTTATGGTGGCTTAGTTTTAACTGGTACTGGTGAAGTAAGTAATAACAGCATAACATTAAAAGATAACGCCATTTTATCACAAGCTGAACTAATTGGCGGAGCAAACGCAACCGGTATAAACACAAGTGGAAACAAACTTATCATTGACGGTTGGACCGGAGAAAAGGTAAAAGGCACTTATAATTTTAGCGACATTTATTTTAAAGACATCACTTGGCAAACAGATAATCCTGTTTTAAACATTACAGCAAATACTGTAACTAACGTCCTTGCAAATACCAATATCAACCTTAACAGCCTTAATTTCACGGGCGGTACAGAACTTAACGAAGGCGAAAGCATGACCTTTGTTAATGGTACTGATTTAGGTATTGGTACAGGTAAAGGCAATGTAACAGTTGCCGATGAATTTACAGCCGGTGTTGCAGTTATCGGTACTGGCGAAGTTGTAGTTGACGCAAACAGCGTAAAATACGTTTTAAAGGAAGTTAAACAAAATAGACAAATTGATTTAGTCGCCGAAAACCGCGCCGTTGCGGCAGCGTTTGTCAACCAGGGTACGGACTTAATCAGCGACAGCCTGGATACCTTAAGCCGCGACGGTAATTACGGCATTAAAACCTTTGCCGCCATACATGGCAACCGCAGCAAGTACGATGTGAACAGCGACCTTAAAATTAACGGCTGGAGTACGATTGTAGGCGTTGGCAACGCTGCTGAATTTGCCGACGGCGATGAGTTCAGCTGGGGCGTGTTCTACGAAAACGGCAGCGGTAATTACCGCACTTTTAACGAATTTAACAACGAGTTCTTCCGCGGCGACGGCAGCCTTGTTTACAACGGCGGCGGCATTGCTGCAAGGTATGAGAACGCAAGCGGCGTTTATACGGAAGGTTCGCTCCGTGCCGGTATGTTAAAATCCGAAATGGATAACGCCCTGCGCGACGGCAGCGGCACTTATTATGGCTATAACAGCGAAAGCGCTTACTACGGCGCGCACATCGGCGTTGGCAAAATTATCAGCCTGAGCGACAGCAGCGACCTCGATATATACGGCAAGTTCTTCCATACTTATACCGAAGGCGACAGCGTTACCATTGCAGACGATAAATTCGATTTTGACAGCATTACCAGTGACAGATTAAGAGTTGGCGCGCGCATTACAAGCAATAAGGAAAATAAGTTCAGCACTTATTATGGCTTGGCTTATGAGTACGAGTTTAACGGCGACGCTGATATGACGGCGCAGGGCTTGCGGGCAGATACACAGAGCTTACAGGGAAGCAGTGTAATGGCGGAAGTTGGCTTTAACTACCAGCCCACGCCGGGCAGCCCGTGGAGCTTTGACCTTAATATGCGCGGCTACGCAGGCGAACGCCAGGGCGGCAGCTTTAACGTACAGGCAACGTATACGTTTTAGCTGAGTCGCCAAATCTAAGCGAGCCTTTGGCGAAGGTTAGATTTGTGCCAGCGAAGCTATGCAAATTTTGTGAGCGAATAGCGAGCAAAATTTACGGACCTTAATAAATATCACCACTTGATACCGAGTGATAGCAAAGGCAATAATTGTGCCAGTGAGGCTATGCAAATTTTGCAAGCGAATAGCGAGCAAAATTTACGAACCTTAATTTAAAAATAAATAAAGCAGCAACTGCCAAAGGCAATATACCTTTCAGCGGTTGCTGCTTTTTTTACTATACAAGCACACAAAATATTATGTACAAACTATTCAATTATTTCCCGGTTCAAACAAACCTTCGTTGTCGTCCCACAAAACTATTTTATCTTCTTTTAAGGTTTCCGCAAGGCGGATAACGCGCTGGTTGCTGCTGCCGCGGAAGCGCAGGTTGGGGTCTTTTTTTGCTTCCACAAATTCGCTGTCTACCAGTATGTCAATGCAGTCCAAAAGGGCGCGCGTAATTTCATAGTCGCACAGGCGGCCGGTCAACAGGTCTTTTTCAAGGTCGTAACCGGTGTAGCACCATACTGTTTTATCGGGGTAGATTTTGCGCAGGCGCTGCATAAAGGGCAGCAGGGCTTTCTGGTTGGCGGGTTCAAACGGTTCGCCGCCCAACAGGCTGAAGCCTTTGATATACGGCGGTTTTAAGGCGTTTAAAATTTCTTCTTCCGCCGCTGCGTCAAACGGCCGGCCGTAATCAAAATCCCATGCTTCCTGGTTAAAGCAGCCTTTGCAGTAATGCGTGCAGCCGCTTACAAACAGCGATACGCGCACGCCCGGCCCGTTGGCGACATCATGTGTTTTAATTGCCGCGTAGTTCATGGCAGGCCTCCGTTACAAGTGCAGAACGCGGGATTTGATTTCTTTGGTTTTGCCCACGTTCCAGAAGTTTTCGCCCAGGTAGCCGCAGGTACGGCGGGTTACGTTCATCAGGTTATGGTCTTTGTTGCCGCAGTTCGGGCATTCCCATTCCAAATCGTCGTTGATGATAATTTCGCCGTCAAAGCCGCACACATGGCAGTAGTCGCTCTTGGTGTTGAACTCTGCGTACTGAATGTTATCGTAAATAAAGCGCACTACATCTTCCAGCGCTTCGGTGTTGTGGCGCATGTTCGGAATTTCCACGTAGCTGATGGCGCCGCCGCTGGAAATTTTCTGGAACTGGCTTTCAAAGGCAAATTTGCTGAAAGCGTCGATATTTTCGCGCACGTCAACGTGGTAGGAGTTGGTGTAGTAGCCTTTATCGGTAACGTCGTCAATAGTACCGAAGCGTTCTTTATCTATGCGGGCAAAACGGTAGCACAGGCTTTCGGCCGGAGTGCCGTACAGTGCAAAGCCGATGCCAGTCTGCTGTTTCCATTTATCGCATTTGGCGCGCAGGTAGCGCATTACACGCAGCGCAAATTCTTCGCCCACGGGGTCGGTATGGCTTACGCCCTTCATCAGCTTGGTCATTTCGTACACGCCGATATAACCGAGCGAAATGCTGCTGTAACCGCCAACAAGGTATTTATCAATGGTTTCGCCTTTTTTCAGGCGGGCAATGGCACCGTACTGCCAGTGCACAGGGCTTACGTCGCTCTTAACGCCCATCAGCGCATTGTGGCGGCACATTAAAGCCTTGTAGCAAAGCTCAAGCCTTTCATCCAAAAGCTTCCAGAACTTCTGCTCGTCGCCCTTGGCAATAATTGCCACCTGCGGCAGATTAATGGAAACAACGCCCTGATTGAAGCGGCCTTCAAATTTGTAGTTGCCGTTTTCGTCCTTCCACGGAGCAAGGAAGCTGCGGCAGCCCATCGGCGAGAACACATTGCCTTCGTAGTTTTCGCGCATTTTCTTGGCGGAAATATAATCCGGGTACAGGCGTTTGGCGCTGCATTTAACGGCAAGCCTGGTAATATAATCGTATTTGCCGCCCTTTAAGCAGTTGTGTTCATCCAAAACATAAACCAGTTTCGGGAAGGCCGGTGTTACATAAACGCCCTTGTCATTTTTAATGCCCTGCAAACGCTGGCGCAGAATTTCTTCCACAATCATGGCGTTTTCTTTCAAATATTCGTCATCTTCCTGCAAATTGAGGAAGATGGTTACAAACGGCGATTGCCCGTTAGTGGTCATTAAAGTGTTAATCTGGTACTGAATGGTCTGCACGCCGCTTTGCAGTTCGCTCTTTAAGCGGGCCTGCACAAGGCGTTCCACCGTTTCGGCAGGCAGGCTGTCGCCCACTTCGTCAAGCACGGCTTTTTTAAATTTATTGTAGCTGCGGCGCAGATATTTGCCCAAATGGCGGATATCCACCGACTGGCCGCCGTACTGGCTGCTGGCAACACTGGCGATAATCTGCGTCATAACGGTGCAGGCAACCTGGAAGCTCTTGGGGCTTTCAATAAGCTTGCCGTTCATAACCGTGCCGTTGTCCAGCATATCGCCGATATTAATCAGGCAGCAGTTAAAAATAGGCTGAATAAAATAATCGGCGTCATGGAAATGAATTGCGCCTTCGTCATGCGCTTTGGAAATTTCTTCCGGCAGGATAATGCGGCGGGTTAAGTCTTTGGAAACCTCGCCGGCAATCAAATCGCGCTGAGTGGAAGCCATAACGGCGTTTTTGTTGGAATTTTCTTCCATAACGTCTTTGTTGCTGTTGCGGATTAAAGACAGAATGCTTTCGTCCGTAGTGTTTGCCTTGCGCACCAGCGCACGGGTATAGCGGTAAATGATATAGGCTTTGGCAAGGTCGAATTTGCCCTCCTGCATCAGCTGATGCTCTACCATATCCTGAATATCCTCTACCAAAAGGCGCATACGGTTGCGGCTTTCTACATAATGTGCAATGTTTTCAATTCTGTCTTCGGCAATGCGTTCACTTTCATCAACAGCATTGTTGGCTTTCTGGATGGCTACAACTATTTTGCTGCGGTCAAAGTCAACCGTAGAGCCATCGCGCTTGATTACCTTCATTGTCCTCCCTCTTTCCGTTTATGTTTTATTAATATAATTTGATAAATTTCAGTGCAGTTTGCCTTTCAATAATACCACATTTTGATGGGGAAGTAAAGCAAGCAAATACAAGATATTGTTTTTATTTTTTTGTTATCAACAATATTTTGTGCTTTACAGTTTTTGTTCCATCTGTTTACGCACCGGCAAAGTTTGTTTTTGTCAAGCCCGTGCGCCTTCTTTCAACAGTAATTTTTCGGTTTTTACTTTGGTTATCTTGCTTTTTCGCAGTTTTTTAATAAAAATTATCCGCTGGCGGAAAATTTACCGCAGCGGCGTTTATTATACATTAGTTTGCAAATTAAAAACAGTATTGTAAATTTATTAAAAAAAGCCTATAATATACAAGTCTGATATTGAAAGGCTCACACTAAAATGCAGACATCTGTTAATAAATAACTGGAGGTTATAATATGGAAATTACAACCATTCATCTTGATATGGTGCAGTCGGTTGCCCTCGCCATAGTCAGCTATTACATCGGCACGTGGATAAAAAGCCACAGCGCCGCCCTGCAAAGGTTCAGCATTCCGGCGCCGGTAATAGGCGGCCTGCCTTTTGCGCTGGTATTTTCGCTGCTGAAAATTTACGGCATTGCCGATTTTACCTTTGACGACACGCTGCAAAAAGTAGCACTTTTGTGCTTCTTTACCACTATCGGCATGATGGCAAGTTTAAAACTTGTAAAAAAAGGCGGCCTGCTTCTTGTAGGCTTCTGGTTCACTTCAACAATCCTCGGCATTTTGCAGAACGCCATCGGCATGGGCGTTTGCAGCCTGATGGGCATTGATAAATTCTACGGTATTCTTGCCGGCGCCGTGGCACTGATGGGCGGGCTCGGCACAAGCGCCGCCTTCGGCCCGTTTTTTGAACAGAACTACGGCGTTACCGGCGCAACAACGGTTGCCATTACAGCCGCTACCTTCGGTATGGCAACGGCACTCATTATCGGCGGCCCTTTCGGCGAAAAGCTGATTAAAAAATACAAGCTCAAAACCCCTAAAGCCGCCAAAGAGGATGCTCCGCTGGAAGAAATTGACGAAACGGAAACCACCGTTACCGGCGAAAACCTCATTCCCGCACCGGCGGCTGCTGCGGAAATTTTAAAAGCGCTCGGCTTTGTCGCTATCGCCATGGGGCTGGGCAGTATTTTAAGCACCTACCTCGGCCAGTTTATTACGCTGCCGGTATATATCGGCAGTATGCTTATCGCCGCCGTTATCCGCAACATCGGCGACTTCAGCAAAGCGTACAAAATTGAAGGCGTCGGCATGGACTGCATTGCCGATATTTCGCTGGTGCTTTATGTAACCATGGCCATTAACAGCCTTAAACTGTACGAGCTTATTAACCTGGCATTGCCGCTGATTGTTATTCTCATCATTCAGACGCTTTTAATGGTGGCCTTCGCCTGGGGCGTATACTTCTTAATGTTCGGCAAAGATTACGACTCTGTAATGCTTGCGGTAGGCGGTATCGGTTTTGCCATGGGCGCAACCGCCAACGGCCTTGCCAACATGCAGTCGCTTTCCGACAAATACGGCTTCTCCCCCAAAGCGTGGATGATAGTTTCGCTCGTCGGCGCGTTTTTAATTGACTTTACCAACGCCATCATCATAACGTGGATGATAACGCTGTAACTTAATTTTAATGCTTATACTAAAAAACAGCCGGTATTTTCTTTACCGGCTGTTTGCTTTTATGTAAGTTGTATTTATGGTATAATATCCTTCGTGAGATAGCTGGGCTGGCTTTTCCACTCCACAAGAGTGGAGGTGGTACTATGACGGTATTCGAAGCATTATCTTTTGCTGTAATGTTTGCTACCTTAGTAGTGCTTATTCTCTCGTTCCGCAAATAGCAGAATGAGAAAAGCCGCGTAACCAATGCGGTAACACGGCCTTCCGTCAATTTTTAATTGAAGTGGGGAGAGCCGGTGTTCCCATACCAGCTATCTCTCTTTTCTTATTATACATCATAGCTTTTAAAACGGCAAATTTTATTGCCGCGCACTTTTACTTATGTTAATATTAGGGCAGAAGCGGCTTATTCTGCCGTTTGTTTAAGAAAGCAAGGTATATTTTATGAAAATAACACAGGTTGTGGCCGCGCTGATATGGCGCGAGGATAAAATTTTAATCTGCCGCCGCCCGGCAAACAAGGCACGGGCGCTCTTATGGGAGTTTCCCGGCGGCAAGGTGGAAGCAGGCGAAACAAAACAGCAGGCGCTGGTGCGCGAATGCCGCGAAGAACTGGGCATAACCGTTGTTCCCGGCAGCGTTTATTATGAAGTAACGCACACCTACCCCGATATTACGATACACTTAACGCTGTTTAACTGCACCACGCAGGACGAGCCGCAGCGCCTGGAGCACAGCGAACTGGCGTGGATACCGCCCCAAAACGTAACTGCCTATGACTTTTGCCCGGCAGATAAAGCAATAGTTGCTAAAATTGCGGCACAGGCAAACGCCAAAATACAAACCGAACGGCTTTACCTGCGCGAGCTTACACTAAGCGACGAAGCGGAACTGAAAACCTTTTTGCAGGATGAAGAAGTAATGTACGCCTGGGAAGCGCCGTTTACGGATGCCGAAGTTACGGCATGGCTTACCGAAAACCTGCGCCGCTACAAGGCAGACGGCTTTAGCTTTTACGCCGTAACCGAAAAATGCAGCGGCAAATTTTTGGGAGTGTGCGGGCCGCTTATAGAAACCATAAACGGCGAGCGCCGCATGGGCGTGGCCTATATTTTTAACAAAGCCTGCTGGGGCAAGGGCTACGCCACGGAAGCAGCGCAGGCAAGCGTTAACTATGCTTTCGGCGCGCTTGGTGCAGAAGAAGTTATCGCAGAAATCCGCCCGGAAAACAAAAAATCCCGCCGCGTGGCGGAAAGGCTTGGCATGGCAATAAGCGGCAGTTTTGTAAAAACCTACAAAGGCAAAGAAATGCCGCACCTTATTTACATACTGAAAAAGCCGCAAAAAAGCGGCAGAAACGGAGCAGGCAATGTTTGATTTAGACCGCTGGCTTGATAAATACATAGAAGCCGTGGACGCGGCGTTTGGCGCAAGGATTGTGTTTATCGGCCTGCAAGGCAGCTATGCGCGCGGCGAAGCGAACGAAGGCAGCGACATTGACGTTGTTTTAATTTTAAACAGCCTTACGCTTGATGACTTAACCCTTTACAAAAACGCCATTGCCGGTTTAGAAGAACACACAAAAATATGCGGCTTTGTAAGCGGCACCGAAGAACTGAAAGCGTGGGACAAGGCAGACTTATTTCAGTTTTGCCGCGACACCAAAGCCATTTACGGCGATTTGGAGTTTATTGCTTTTTTAACAGGCGAAGCTGATGCCAAACGTGCGCTGCACACAGCGGCATGCAATATTTACCACGCCTGCGTACACAATTTTGTGCATGAAGAAAGCGCGGAAGTTTTAAAAACGCTTTACAAAGCGGCCTTTTTTGCATTGCAGGCAAAACATTACCTTGAAACCGGCGCTTATATTGCCAAAAGAAAAGACCTTGCCAATAAATTGCAGGGCGAGGATTTAAAAATACTCACCTGCCCGGCGCAGTTTAAAACAAAAATCAGTGCCGCGGAATTCAGCGCTTATTCCGGGCTGCTTTTAAACTGGGCTGCGGCTGTTATAAAAAATTACGGAGGCGGCAGCAATGCAGAAACCGAAAATTAAAATAACAGTTATCGGCCGCAAAGGCCCCTGCGGCTGCCACCGCGGGCATAAACCAGGCGACAGCTTTGATTTTGACACGGAGCGCGGCAAGCTCTGTCCCATGGCAATGCACGTTGCCTTTCCCTATATCGACATTCTGCGCTACGGCGGTTCAATTCCCGGAGCAGAACCCGGCACGGCAGTATTTTGCTGCCCCGATGTTGATACCATCAACGTTTTTAAAATTGAAGTGGTAAAAGATGAATAAAAACAAAAGCGAACTGCGCAAAATACCGTTTATCGGCCCAAACATAGAACAGGATTTATTAAATATCGGCGTAAGCCGCATTGCCGATTTAAAAGGCAAAGACCCGGAAGAACTTTACCGGCTGGACTGCGAATTTAAAGGCAGGCAGGAGGATTTGTGCCAGCTGTACGTTTTCCGCATGGCAGTGTATTATGCCGACACCGAAAACCCGGACCCCGGAAAGCTGAAATGGTGGTATTGGAAGGATAAAAAATACCCGGAAAAGTAAATAAAAATATATCTTATTTTGAATATAATAAAATTTGCAAATAGTTCACCGTTTGTACTTACTTTAGCCAAAGCCTTTTGTTATGATAAAGGTGCAGCAAATACAGAAACGAAGGTGAGATGATATGCAAATTAAAGTTTTAGGGCCAATGACAAAACAGGTGGAGGTATTGTTCCAGAATGCTGCCGTGGCCGCTAAAAAGTTAAAATGCCCTGCAAAATTTGAACGCGTGAGCGAACTGCGCCGCATTATGACCTACGGTGTAATGACTTTACCGGCGCTTGTTATCGACGGCAAAGTTGTGGCAGGCGGCAATGTGCCAGGCGTTGAAGAAATTATGCAGATTATCAAACAAATGCAGTGAAAATTGAATACAAAACTTAATATAAATAAAAACTTGCAGAAAGCATTTGCACTCTGCAAGTTTTGTATTTGACAATGAATTTCAGTTTGATATAATATAAACATAGAGACAGCCGGTTTGGGGAAACGCCGGCTCTCCCTCGAATCTAATAAGAGTGAAAGGAAGCCGCGTACCGCAAGTAGGCGGTTTCTTTTTATCTAAAAGTGATTACTTTTTCGATAAGCAGATAACAGCAACGAGTGCTCCGAAAGCAATCATCAAAGACAATGCTTCGTAAACAGTCATGCTATCACCTCCCAAATTGGGAGGAACCGGCTCCGGCTGTCATAAAAGTAATTATAGCATATAAATATAAAAAATAAAAGCAGGCATTAAGCCTGCTTTTTTGTTATATAGTGTTACCGCCTGCGCGGAGGCATGGTGTGTATGCTGTGGCCGTCTGCGGCGTGTACCGCTTCGGTAATGCCTTCGCAGAAGGTTGGGTGCGGGTGCAGCGACATTGCCAGCTGCGCTTTGGTCAGCCCTGCGCTTACTGCCGTAACCATTTCGCCAATCATATCGGTGGCGCGGCCGCACATCAGCTGCGCGCCGATGAGTTTTTCCGTTTCTGCGTCAAACACCAGCTTAATAAAGCCGCGGTCCTCGTTTTCGATAATGGATTTGCCGTTGCCGCTCATAACGTATTTGCCGGTAATAACGGCGCGCCCCTGCGCTTTGGCTTCGTCTGCCGTAATGCCAACCGTGGCAATTTCGGGCGAAGTATATACGCACGAAGGCACAAGGTTTGCGTCAACCGTCGGCGCAAGCCCGCAAATGCCTTCCACGCAGGCAATGCCCTGCGCTTCGGCTGCATGCGCCAGCTGAATGCCGCCGGTAACGTCACCGATGGCGTAAATATGCGGCACGTTGGTTTTATAGCCCTCGCCTACTTTTACGCGCCCGCGTTCGGTTTCCACGCCCGCAGCTTCAAGGTTCAGCCCTTCGGTAACGGCGCGGCGCCCTACGCAAATAAGTACGCCGTCGGCGCTTACGCTTTCGGTTTTGCCCTTGCGCTCAAAGGTGCAGGTCAGGCGCCCGCCTTCTTGCGTAATGCCGGTTACCATAGCGCCGGTGTTAACCGCAACGCCGCGTTTTTTCAGTATCATGGAAAGGTTTTGCGAAATTTCACGGTCCATATTCGCTAAAATCCTGTCCAGTGCTTCAATAATGGTAACTTTGCGGCCTATGCCATTATAAACGCCCGCCATTTCCACGCCGATAACGCCGCCGCCGATAATTACCAGCTCCTTATAATCGCAGCTGTCGGTGTCAAGCATTTCGTCGCTGGTAACAACATTGGGCAAATCCGCACCGGGAATGGGCGGCACTGCCGGTTTGCTGCCGGTAGCGATAATAAAGTTTCTGGCGGTATAGGTTTCGCCGCCGACGGTAATGCTTTCCGGCGAAACAAAAGCCGCCTCACCTTCAAGCACATCAATGCCGTTGCCCTTTAAAAGCTGCGCCACACCGCCGCGGAGCTGTTCCACTACCTGCGTTTTGCGTGCATGCATGGCTTTAAAATCGGCCTCTGCGCCGGTTACGTTAACGCCCATTTTACCGGCTTCGCCGATTTCACGGTACAAATTGGCGCTGTGCATTAAGGTTTTGGTAGGTATGCAGCCGCGGTTCAGGCAGGTGCCGCCAACTTCCGCACGTTCCGCAACGGCAGTTTTCAGCCCCAGCTGCGCCGCACGGATAGCCGCCACATAGCCGCCCGGCCCTGCGCCGACAACAATTAAATCGTATTGCATGGTTGTATGCCTTTCTATATTGTAAGTTGTGCTAAAAATTTACTGATGTCGTTTCCTGCCTGCCCGGCAATTTTTTGTGCTGCCTGCGCCAGTGCCTCCGGCGTAAATGCGCAGCCTTTAAAAAACTGCCCTGCACCGGCAAGCGCTTCCCAGTCCATAGCGTCGGTGTAAACCTCCGCCTCCTGCACCTTGCCGCCGTCAACGCGGCACGCCAGCGTAAAGCTGCCCCATTCAAAGCGTGCTTCTGCCTGCCAGGTAAACGGCAGGCGCGTACCGAGGCGAAAGGCGTCGCTTTTAAACTCCGCTTCGTAGCGTGCAACTTCCGCCGCGTCAAAATCCGCTTCACTTAAATGCTGCGGTTCGCTGCCGTAAATTTCCGCAAAGGAACGTACAAACGCGTTTTGCAGCACCGGCACCGTTAAAGAAGGGCAAACTTCTTTTAAATTCAGCACGCGGCTTTTAACGGAGCTTACGCCTTTAGCCTGTAATTTAAGCGGCGATACAGTAAGGTATTTTGCCATTTCGTCCGTTTTAACATCTATTAAAAGCGTGCCGTGGTGGTACTTTTTGCCGCCGCTGGTATAAAAAGCGTTGCCCGATACCTTGCGCCCGTCCACCAGAATATCGTTGCGCCCGCTTTTTTCGGCATTAATGCCGAGGCTTTTAAGCGCGCCGGTAATAACTTCCAGCTGACGAGCAAGATTGTAAGTGCGCGCGTCCGTTAAAAAAGTAAAGTTTAAATTGCCGCTGTCGTGGTACACGGCACCGCCGCCGGAAAGACGGCGGACCAGATGCCCGCCGTCCCTGCGCAGCTGCGCCATATTGCACTCAGCCCATGGATTTTGGTTGCGCCCGATAACCACAGTATTTTTGTTCTGCCACAAATACAGCGTTACGCTGCCTGCCGGGGTGTGTTCCAAAAGGTAACGCTCCACGGCAAGGTTGCGGTAAGGCTCGGTGCAGCCGGTAATATAACAGGAAACCGGAACTTTATCTGTGTACATATTTTAAAACAGGTTTGCGTGCCGCCTGTACTTCGTCCGGGCGCTTAATCTGCGCATGGTGCGGAGCGTTATGCATATATTCCGCATCGGTATGCGCCAGCTCGTGCAGCTCCAAAAGTGCCTGCACTGCTTCGTCCAGCGTCCTGCGCGCTTCGGTTTCGGTCGGCTCCAGCATCAGCGCTTCGTGTACAATCAGCGGGAAGTACATCGTCGGCGGGTGAATGCCGCGGTCAATCAGGGACTTGGCAACATCCAGCGCCGTTACGCCGGTGGCTTTTTTCAGTTCTTCCAGGCTCATAACAAATTCGTGCATACAGGTATGGTCATAAGCCATGTCATAAGTATCTTTTAATTTGTGCATCATGTAGTTGGCATTCAGCACTGCCGTTTCACTGGCTTCACGCACGCCTTCCGCGCCGAGGGTCAGCACATAAGTAAGAGCCCTCATGCAAACAAGGAAGTTGCCGTAAAACGCGCGCATCTGCAAGTGCCCCTCGCCTGCACCGTCGCCCAGTGCGGATTTTGGCAGGAACTTCTCAAGCAGGGCTTTGCAGCCGACAGGGCCTGCGCCCGGGCCGCCGCCGCCGTGCGGAGTGGAGAAGGTTTTATGCAGATTAAGATGCACAACATCAAAGCCCATATCGCCGGGGCGCGCAATGCCCATAACGGCGTTTAAGTTAGCGCCGTCGTAATAGCACAGGCCGCCCGCTTCATGGATGATATTGGTAATTTCCAGAATATTGCTGTCAAACAGGCCGACGGTGTTGGGGTTCGTCAGCATCAGACCTGCGGTGGTATCGTCAACAGCGGCGCGCAGTGCGTCAAGGTCTACGCAGCCATCCGCATTGGAGGGCACATTAACCGTGGTAAAGCCCGCCATGGCAGCGCTTGCCGGGTTAGTGCCGTGCGCGCTGTCCGGAACGATAATTTTGGTGCGTTTGGTATCGCCGCCAGCTTCGTGATATTTCTTTATCAGCAAAAGCCCGGTAAATTCGCCGTGTGCGCCTGCCGCCGGCTGAAAGTCCATTTTATCCATGCCGGTAATTTCGCACAGGTATTTATCTAAAAGTTCCAGCGCTTCCGTGCAGCCCTGTACGGTTTCTTTGGGCTGCAGCGGGTGAACGGCGGCAAAACCTGCCTGGTTTGCCATCTCGTCGTTAATTCGCGGGTTGTATTTCATGGTGCAGCTGCCCAGCGGGTAAAACCCGTTGTTTACGCCGTGCGCGCGGTTTGCAAGCGCAGTATAATGGCGGCTGATTTCCGTTTCGGAAAGTTCCGGCAGCGGCAAAGCGCTCTTGCGCGCCAAAGCCTCCGGCAGTGAAGTTACAGGCACATCGCAGGCCGGAAAAATATCGCAGCCATGCCCGGAAATGCTTTTTTCAAATAACAATTCCATTATGCGCACACCTCCTTCACAATGGCAACCGCCTTATCAAGTGCTTCTTGGGTGGCTTTTTCGGTTACGCACCACAGCACGCCCGCTTTAACCGGCAGCCCGCCGAGAATGCCCTCTTTGGCAAGTGCGGCCAGCACTTCCTCCTGCTTAGGCAGAGTGGTAACAAATTCGTGGAAAAATTCGCCGTCGTAAACAAGGTTTACGCCTTCGATTTTGGTAAGCTCCTGCGCCAGATAGTGCGCTTTGGAAAGGCACAGCGTTGCTGCCTGTTTTAAGCCCTGCGGCCCTACCGTTGCCAGATAAACGGAAGCGGTCAAAGCGCACAGCGCCTCGTTGGAGCAAATGTTGCTGCTGGCTTTTTCGCGGCGGATGTGCTGCTCGCGCGCCTGCAAAGTTAAAACATAGGCGCGGTTGCCGTCAGCGTCAACCGTTTCGCCAACAATGCGGCCCGGCAGCTTGCGCATCATAGCGCCGGTTGCTGCCATAAAGCCAAGATACGGCCCGCCGAAGCCCAGCGGCAGGCCCAAAGGCTGCCCTTCGCCAACGGCAATGTCTGCGCCGCATTCGGCCGGGGTTTTCATAATGGCAAGAGCAATGGGGTTTACGCCCATAATGTATTTGGCGCCGCCTGCGTGGGTAAGTTCAGCAATTTGTTCTGCTTCTTCAAACTGCCCGTAAAAATTGGGCTGCTGCACATAAACGCAGCAAACATCAGGCGTAAGCATTGCTTTTAACGCGTCAAGGTCTGTTCTGCCGTCTTTGGCAGGCACAAGGCGCAGTTCAGTACCGGCACCGAAGCAGTAAGTCTGCATGGTGGCAATAACATCCGGGTTAGCGGCAGCACTTACAAGCGCCACGCTGCGTCTGCGGTCGCGGCACATGGCAGCGGCTTCGGCAGCGGCAGAAGCGCCGTCATACACGGAAGCATTGGCAGTGTCCATGCCGGTCAAATCGCAAATCATCGTCTGATATTCAAAGATGGACTGCAAAATGCCCTGGCTCATTTCTGCCTGGTACGGCGTGTAGCTGGTTACAAACTCCTCTTTGGAGGTAATGTATTTAACAATGGAAGGAATGTAATGGTCATAAGCGCCTGCGCCGCGCAAAATTGTGCCGAACACGGTATTTTTGCCGGCCAGCTCATGCATTTTGGCACGCACTTCCAGTTCGCTCATGCCTTGGGGCAGGTTCAGCGTTTTATCAAGGTAAACTTCGGCAGGCACATCCTTAAACAGGCTGCGGATACTATCATAACCTGCTGCGGCAAGCATTTCCTGCCGTTCTTCTCTGGTAGAGGGGATATAGCTTCCCATAGGCGCCCTCCTTTATGCCTGTTCTTCTTTTATAAATGCTTCGTATTCTTCGGCAGTCAGCAAATCTTCCTGATCGGTAATTTCGTCAAAACGTACCAGCCATGCATCATAAGGCGCTTCATTAATGCTCTGCGGAGCATCGGCCAGTTCTTCGTTCACTTCGGCAACGGTGCCGGTAACAGGGCTGTAAACGTCAGATACAGCTTTTACGGATTCCACATCGGCAAAAGTATCGCCTGCGGCAAAGGTGTCGCCCGGCATGGGCAGGTTAACAAAAACCAGGTCGCCCAGTTCGTTCTGGGCATAATCGGTAAGGCCTACCGTTGCGCTGCCGTCCTCGGCAAATTTCACCCATTCGTGGGATTTGGTGTAGCAAACGTCGTTAGGAATGTTCATAATAAATAGCCTCCTTAAATTGATTTTATTTTAAGCGCGTTTATAAAACGGCAGGGGTACTACTTCGGCATCAATTCTGCGCCCGCGCACATCCACCTGCACTTTGGTGCCAACTTCCGAATAATCTACGGGAACCATTGCCATGGCAACCGGCGCGTTAAGGTACGGGCAGTGCGTGCCGCTTGTTACAACGCCGATTTTTTCTTTGCCGCTGTAAACATCACAGTGCTCGCGCGCAATGCCGCGGCCGGTAATTTTTAAGCCCACGCGGATTACCTTCGGGTCACCCTTGGCTAAAATGGCGTCCATGCCGATAAAGCGGTCTTTGCCGAGTTTTACGAAAAAGTCCAGCCCTGCTTCCAGCGGGGTAATATCGTCGGTCAGTTCATGCCCGTAAAGAGGCATGGCTGCTTCCAGGCGCAGGGTATCGCGCGCGCCAAGCCCGCAGGGAATAAGGCCAAACTCTTTGCCTGCTTCCAGCAAAATATCCCACAGTTTCGGGCCGTCTGCGGCAGCGCAGTAAAACTCGTAGCCAAATTCACCGGTGTAGCCGGTACGCGAAACAATGCACTTAATGCCCTGCACGTCCACATCTTTTACAAAGCTGTAATATTTTTTGGGGATACCTGCTTCCGGCACAATTTTAGCCGCAATTTCTTTGGATTTCGGCCCCTGAAGTGCCAGCTGGGCAACGGAATCGGAAATATCTTCAAAAGAAGCGCTGCCAAAAAGATGCGCCTTAACCCACTCCGCATCCTTATGGCGGTTAGCGGCGTTAACAACCAAAAGATATTCTTCGCCGTTTACTTTATAAATCAGAACGTCGTCAACAATGCCGCCGCGCTCGTTGCACATCGGGCTGTAACGTACCTGCCCGTCATACATGTTTTCAAAATCGTTGCAGAACAAATTCTGCACGTTGCTAAGCGCATCAGCGCCTTTAATTAAAAATTCGCCCATGTGCGATACGTCAAAAAGACCGCAGGCAGTGCGTACTGCCATATGTTCCTTAATAACGCCCGTATACTGCACCGGCAGGAGATACCCTGCAAAAGGTACAATTTTACCACCGGCCGCAACATGGCAATCATAAAGAGGTGTTTTCAGTTCCATCAAAACAATGCTCCTTTATAACTAATAATCCGGTAGTTATCCGGTATATAGTTCCATTATATACTATTAGTATACGCTATTCAACCGAAGTTTCGGCTTTTAATGCAATAAATATTCCGGGCATAAAAAAACAGAAGCTATAAAAAGCTCCTGCGATAAATTCAGTTTATTATTGCAATATTAATTCAAAAAAAGTATAATAGGGATAAATAAGGTATAAAAAAATTCCCGGAGTGATATAATGAAACAACTTCACTTAAGACTTGATGATGAACTTTACGAAAAACTTAATTTATTTTCCGAAGACAAAAATGAATCTGTTCAGAATTGCGTACGAGAAGCTATTGCATTATATGTTACTGACGCAAGAAAAAAATTAAACAGACACGCATATAATAAATTTACATTTATTGATTTATTTGCAGGTATCGGTGGTATGCGTATTGGTTTCGAAAAGGCCGGTGGAAAATGTGTTTATTCAAACGAGTGGAATAAATACTGTCAGCAAACATATTTTGCAAATTTTGGCGAACAGCCTGACGGTGATATAACTCAGGCGGATGAAAATCTTATACCAGACCACGATATTCTTGTAGCAGGGTTTCCATGTCAGCCTTTTTCCATCGCCGGCGTATCAAAAAAACGCAGTCTGGGCCGTGCTACCGGATTTGAAGATAAGACACAGGGCACACTTTTTTTTGATGTTTGCAGAATTTTAAAAGCAAAAAGACCAAAAGCCTTCCTGCTTGAAAATGTAAAAAATCTGCGCAGCCATGACAAAGGAAGAACTTTTAAAATAATACTGGAATCACTCGATGAACTCGGTTACAAAGTTTTTTCAGATGTAATAGATGGTCAGAATTATGTGCCACAACACCGTGAAAGAATTTTAATAGCCGGATTCGACACAGAAAGGTACGGGTCAGATATTAACTTTGAATTTAATGTACATCCGGTTACTCCGCCTCCTGTAATGAAAGATATTCTGGAAAAAGAAGTCGGAAGTAAATACACACTTTCTGATAAATTATGGCTGTATCTTCAAAATTATGCCTTAAAACATAAGGCCGCAGGAAATGGTTTTGGTTATGGTATTGCACAGTTAAACGGAATTTCACGAACCCTCAGTGCCAGATATTATAAAGACGGCTCGGAAATTTTAATTGAGCAGCCCGGCAAAAATCCTCGTCGTCTGACGCCGCGTGAGTGTGCAAGACTTCAGGGGTTTCCGGAAAGCTTCAAAATACCTGTTTCAGATACACAGGCATACAGACAGTTTGGAAATTCTGTTGTAGTCCCGTTAATAGAAGATATAGCAAAAGAAATAGCAGATAAATTATCAGAACTGAATTTGGTGCAAAATACCTTTAAGAAGAAGGTGATTTAATTGTTAACAGAATATGCACGGATGGCAATCAACTCAGTTTTATGCGGACAACAGGCGTTTTGCAAATTTCTGAGTGCAAACGATACAGGAAAAACCGGTGGTCATCAGGCAGGCATTTATATTTCCAAACCTTCTGTTCCTGTACTCTTCAATGAAGCCGGAATTAAAGGAGAAAATAAGGACAAATGGGTAAAAATAAAATGGCAAAATTCTTTTGAAACCGATTCGCGGTTTATTTATTACGGAAAAGGAACAAGAAATGAATACAGAATAACGAATTTCGGAAGAAATTTTCCATTTTTAAATTCAGAATATACCGGAGCTTTATTTGTTCTTGTAAAACAGGATGAAAACGAATACACTGCTTTCATATTAAATACAGATGCCGATATAGAAGAGTTTATGGACGCTCTCGGTATTAGTCCTGCTGATACAAACAATCTGATAAAAAAAGAACTGGTACCTCTGTCTACTTCCGAATCAATTGAGATTCAAAAATTTATTGCCGGTTTGTCAGCAGATTTTCCAGTATCAGAAATTATGTCTTCAGCTGCTCAAAAAATAGAAAACAGTGTTTATAATCATATTGAATACATACAAAAACAACCTGATACAAAGATACTAAACTGGATAAACATGGAATATAAAATTTTCAAGGCACTGGAAGAAAACCGTTACAGCCAGTTTTTAACAAACGGTTTTTCTTCAATTGAAGATTTTATAAAAACCGCAAACATAGTTCTTAACAGAAGAAAAAGCAGAGCCGGTAAAAGTCTTGAACATCATCTTTCTGCAATATTTGATGGAAATTCTTTAAGCTATACTGCGCAGGCCGTAACTGAGGGAAATAAAAAGCCTGATTTCATTTTTCCATCTGTAAAAGCTTATCACGATAAAAATTTCCCTGCTGAAAAACTTTTATCTCTGGCTGCCAAAACAACCTGTAAAGACAGATGGAGACAGGTCATAAACGAAGCAGACAGATTAAGAAACCGTCCCAAATATTTATGCACTTTGCAGCAGGGAATTTCAGCAGCACAAATGGATGAAATGCAAGCAGAAAATGTTATTCTTGTCGTACCAGCAGCGTATATAAAATCATACCCCGCTGACCGGCAGCACAGAATATGGTCATTACAAAAATTTATCAATTATGTCAAATGTGTGGAAGAACTATAAAATGGATATACTAACCCCTGAACAAAGACATAAAAATATGTCTGCCATACGATCTAAAAATACATTCCCAGAAATTTTTTTAAGAAAACAGCTTTTTGCACTTGGCTACAGATACCGTATAAATGCTAAAAATATTACAGGACATCCAGATTTATATTTTCGCAAATACAACACAGCAATATTTGTTCACGGTTGCTTCTGGCACAGACACAAAAACTGCCGATATTCGACTTCTCCAACAACAAGGCAGGATTTTTGGAATAAAAAATTTGAAACAAACAAAAAGCGTGATAATTTTGTCAAAGAAGAATTAGGTAAGCAAAATATAAAATGTCTTATAATATGGGAATGCACTATAAAAAATATGAAAAAAGATCCTGAATTTAAAATCAGGATCCTCAAAGAAATACAAAATTTTATAAAAAATAACTCTGTTAATTTTATGGAATTGTAAAAGAGCCTGTAAAAGGCTCTTTTCATTCTTTCGGTACAATATCGCCGACGCCGTTTAAAATATGGCGCGGGCGGTAAGCAAACACCTGCATGTTTTCGCGCGTGGTTACGCCGCTGAGCACCAGCACCGTTTCCAGGCCGCTTTCCATACCGGCAACAATATCGGTGTCCATGCGGTCGCCAATCATTGCCGCTTCGTCGCTGTGCACGCCCAAAAGGCGCAGTCCGGTGCGCATCATCAGCGGGTTCGGCTTGCCAACAAAGTAGGCGCTTTTGCCCGTTGCCAGTTCAATCGGCGCAACAAAGGCGCGGCAGGCCGGAATAATGCCGTTTTCCGTCGGGCCGGTCAAATCGGAATTGGTGGCAACAAGTTTTGCCCCGTTTTGAATCAGCTTAACGGCTTTAATAATCATCTCGTAGTTGTAAGATTTCGGCTCGCCAATAACGACGTAATCCGGCGTAGAATCATTCATGGTAATGCCAACTTCATACAAAGCGTTCATCAAACCGGCTTCGCCCATAACGTAAGCACTGCATCCGGGCGACTGGCTGTTTAAAAAACGCGCCGTAGCCTGTGCGCTGGTGTAAAAATGGGTTTCGTCAATATCAAGCCCCATGCGCTGTAATTTCTGCTGCAAATCGCGCGGCGAACGGTCGCTGGAATTGGTTAAAAACAAAAACTTTTTATCTTCCTTGTACAGCCATTCCACAAACTCCTTAACACCGGGCAGCAGCCTGTTGCCGTGGTAAATAACACCGTCCATATCGCATATAAAGCCTTTTTTGTTTCTGATTTCATCTAAATTTTCTATTGTAAACACTCCTTTCAGTGCCAAACTCTATTTTTATTATGCAGTAAAATCATCATAAATTCAACTGCGCGGGCAGATAAATTGCAAAGTTAACAAAAAATTTACGCCGCTTTAAAACGAATGTAAAAAATGCCGTTCTTTTTGGCAAAACGCTTTTATGTTATAATAAATGTAGTTTTATTTTGTTTTAAGGTGTTTACAGGAGGTTTTTATGCGCATTGTTTTTATAGACGGCATGGGCGGCGGGCTTGTTGCGCAGGTTATCAGCCAGGCAGCGGGGCGCATTCCGGCGGATACGGAACTTATCGGGCTTGGCACCAACGCGCTTGCCACTGCGGCAATGCTTAAAGCAGGGCTTAAACGTGTGGCCACCGGCGAAAACGCGGTGTGCGTAACGGCGCAGACGGCGGATATTATTGTCGGCCCTATTGGCATTGTACTGCCAAACGCCATGCTTGGTGAAGTAACTCCGCGTATGGCAGAGGCGGTTGCTTCAAGCAGCGCGCGCAAACTGCTTTTGCCGGTATCGCAAAGCCACTTTGAATTTATCGGCGTGGAAAATAAATCCATCGGCGTACTTGTAAAAGAAGCCGCCGAAAAAATTGTGGAAATAGCGTCAAACAAAAATTAAAAATTAATATGCCGCACAAAACGGTTATATGTTAAAACGAGGCTAAGCCTGACGCTTAACCTCGTTTTTTTATTGCGTTTTATTTTTTATTATTTAACGCCGGTTTTTAAAAGTTCCGCCAGGGTAATGGCAAACGCCGCAGTGCGCGGTACAGCGGTTTTTAAATCTACCGATTCGTGGTCGGTATGCTCGTCGTAGTTTTCTACGCCCAACGCGTCCAAAGTCGGAATGAATTTAGCGGTGCGGTTGCCGTCCGTTAAGCCGCCTGCTACCCATTCGTTCACCTTGCCGCCGAATTCTTCGGCAACAACGCTGCTGTACACGTCAATCATTTTCTGCACGGCAGGAGTTTTTTCCATCGGGCCGGTTACAATGCCGCCGTTAACTTCTACCTTTGTACCGTCGATAACGATTTTATCTGCCAGTGCTTTAATGGCTGCGTCCAAACGTTTCTGCTCAGCCACTTCAAAGCAGCGCACATTTACTTCGCAGTAAGCGTCGCCGGGGATAACGCTGATTTTATCGTTGGTGCTGCCGATAACGCCCACGTTAACGGTGTTGGGCGGAATGAACTGGCCGCTGTCCACAATACCGCGTGCTTCCAGTGCTTTGGCGGTAAAATCTTCCGGTTTGCCGGGCATGGGGCTTGCCAGCTTATGCAGCTCGGTAATGGTATAAGCCAGCTGATGAATGGCGTTGGCGCAGCACTGCGAAGCGTTGCCGTGGTGCCCGCCTTTGCCGGTAACGGTAATTTTGTATTTGGCGTTGCCCTTGCGCTGGGTTACAATACCCCAGTTCGGGCGCGCAACGTCCATAATAACGGCAAAATCTGCCTGCTGCGAAAGCTCTGCCACAATGCCTTCGGCAGTCGGGCTGCCGCCTTCTTCTTCGGCGTTGGTGTAATAAATAATTTCTTTATAATCGTCAAAGCCTGCTTCTTTTAAAGCCGCAAGGCCGTAAATAACTTCCATAACCGTTGCTTTATCGTCGCCTACGCCCGGGCCCCAGGCAAAGCCGTTTTCATCCACGCGGAAGGGGCGTTTGGCAGCTTCGCCGCGTTTAAACACGGTATCAACATGCGCAACCAAAAGCACAGTCTGCGTGCCCTTGCCCTTAAGGCGCGAAATTAAATGGCAGCCGCGGTCGTTGTAGCGGAACTCGGTTTCCGCACCAAGTGCCTGCATTTTGGCGGCTACAAATTTATTGGCGGCTTCCGTGCCTTCCAAATCGCCGTTGCCGCTGTCGATATTGGTCAGCGCTTCCAAATCCTTCACATAGTTATCGTACTCTTTTGCCAGATAGTCTTTAATAAATTTACGCATGGCTATCCTCCTTTAATTTGCTATACTAATTAAATTCGCCGCCGCGGGCGTTAATCCTGCCGGGCAGAATTTTTTACCGGCGCTTAAACCGCAGCAGCCCAAACACATAGTTTCCGTATTTAAAAAACTGACAGCTTAATAAACGCAAGCACGCAAAAACGGCAGTAAGGCTCAAACCCTGCTGCCGTTTTGTATTTGCCGCTAAAATCAATATTTAATTCTGAAATAATCAAGATAGGCTTTATACCTGTCCTGCGCGGTAAGGCATGTATCGGTAAGATAGCCTTTTTCCCTGCCCCATTCCTTTAAACCACGGTAATAAAACATTTTTAAATTATCTTCAATGATAAACGGAACAATGCCGTATTTTAAACATTCCTTAAACATAATCAGCCTGCCAACGCGGCCGTTGCCGTCCTGAAACGGATGTATCCTTTCAAACCGCACGTGAAAATCCAAAATATCTTCCAGCGTTTTTGCCTTTTTGGCACTATACGCCGCCAGCAGCGCCTGCATTTCAGCAGCAACATCTTCCGGCAGCGCCGTTGCCATGCCACCTACCTCATTAGGCATTTTTTTGTAAGCGCCAACGGCAAACCAATCCTGCCGCGCATCACTGGTGCCTGTTTTCAGCATTAAATGCAGCTCTTTTATCATTTTTTCTGTAAGCGCACTTTTGGCGTGTTCAATAATAAAATCAATGCAGCGGAAGTGATTGGCTGTTTCAATAACATCATCTACATTAACCGCTTCACCCGTTACACCTATAGTATTGGTTTCAAAAATATAGCGGGTCTGGTCATGCGTTAAGCGGCTTCCTTCAATATGGTTGGAATTATACGTCATTTCAATCTGCGTTTTATGGTAAATGCCGCCGCTGTATTTATTGGCTTTTTCGCGCTGTAAAATTTCAAGCAAGGTTTGCGGCTTTGCAGTTTTAGTGTTGCTGCGCTGCGGCTTTTCCGCGTCTGCGGGAATCTGCCACGTTTTGCCGTTTAAAACCGCGCCAGCCACACGCCCCTGCGCACAGTAATTACGCACACTGCGCTCGGAAATTTTCCATTTTTTTGCCGTATCGTTAACTGATAAATAGTGCATAAACTGCCTCCGCCGCTGCAAAATTAAAATTTATTACAAATATTTTACCACATTACCGGCAAAAACTGTATATTTTACAGCCGCTTATTTTAAATATTTTTGCCGGTAGAAGCGGCGTTTTAATTTCTAAAACCTAATTTTCTTAACTTAAGCAACTATTTTATTTGATAAAAGCAACTATTTGTTTTATGATAATGCCAGATAAACTATTACGGAGGCATTTTATGACTGCGCTTTTGGAAAAGCAAATTAATATTATCAGGAAATTCAACAGATACTATACAAATATTTTAGGACTGCTCGACCAGCACCTTTTAAAAAGCACCCTTTCGCTCGCAGAAGTAAGGCTGCTTTACGAAGTTGAACATAGCCCCGGCTGTACCTCTAAAATGATTGCCAATACCCTGTGCATTGACGCCGGTTATTTAAGTCGCCTTTTAAAAGGGTTGGAACAGGCAGGCTACTTAACAAAAACACCTTCTGCCACCGACGCCAGAGCATACAGCCTTATGCTGACGGATGCCGGACGCGCAAAAATCAAGGAACTGGATGCAGACTCCAGCAAACAGATTGCCGGGCTCATCAAACCGCTGACGGACTCGCAGAAGGCAGAGCTTGTAAAAAACATGACTTCCGTTGCCGCTGTTTTAACCGAAGGCAGGCAAATTACGCCCGATGACATTGAGCTGCGTACCGAAATAAAATCCGGCGACGCAGGCTACATTACCTATCTGCACGGGTGGCTTTATAAAGAAGAATACGGCTACTCCACCACGTTTGAAGCCTATGTTGCGCAATCATTTTACGATTTTCTGCTGCATTACAACCAGCAGAAAGACCGCCTGTGGTGCGCCGAGCACAACGGAAAAATTATCGGCTGCATAGGCGTTGCCGCACACGGCGAGCGCGCGCAGCTGCGCTGGTTTTTGGTAGACCCGCTTTACAGGCATATCGGGATTGGCAAAAGGCTGCTGCATGCCGCCATTAATTTTGCCAAAGAGTGCGGTTACAATAGCATTTACCTTGATACCACCAGCGACCTTGAAAAAGCTATAAGCCTTTACACAGCAGCCGGTTTTAAAAAGACAGGCGAAAAGCCTAACAACACCTGGCGCGATGGTGTAACTGAACTGGAATACGCCATGGACTTACAATAAAACAACACCCGCACGCAAAAACGGCAGGCTTTTACGCCTGCCGTTTTTTTATCCGCCTGTGCGGTTTTATTTTGTTATGGCTTACTGCATTTTTTCTTTCAGCAGTTTGTTAACCATGCCCGGGTTAGCTTTGCCGCGGGATTTTTTCATTACCTGGCCAACGAGGAAGCCGATGGCTTTATCTTTGCCTGCTTTATAGTCGGCAACGGACTGCGGGTTTTCTGCCAGCACTTCGTCAACGATAGCGGCAATGGCGCCTTCGTCGCTAACCTGTTCAAGTCCAAGCTCCTTAACAAGCTGTTTCGGGGTTTTATCGCTGTTTTTCAGCATTTCGGCAAATACTTTTTTAGCAAGCTTGCTGCTCAGTACGCCGTCTTTGGTTAAAGTTACCAGTTCGCCAAGGTTTTCCGGTTTAACCGGGAACTGCTCAATGGTAATGTTTTCAGCATTAAGATATGCGGAAACATCGCCCAGCAGCCAGTTGGATACGCCTTTGTCATCCTTGCTGTTAGCGCAGGCAGCATCAAAATAATCTGCCATGGCTTTGGTAGCAACGATTAAGGAAGCATCATACTTCGGCAGGCCGTGTTTTTCAACAAGGCGCTGCAAACGCTGTGCCGGCAGTTCCGGCAGTTCGCCGCGTACGCGTTCAATCCAGGCGTCGTCAATTTCAACCGGTACAAGGTCAGGTTCAGGGAAGTAACGGTAATCGTGCGCTTCTTCCTTGCTGCGCATGGAAAGGGTTACGCCGTTGGCTTCGTCCCAGGTGCGTGTTTCCTGTACTACATGGCCGCCGTCTTCAAGAATTGCTTTCTGGCGTTCAACTTCGTATTCAATGGCGCGTACCAGTGCGCGGAAAGAGTTAAGGTTTTTAATTTCGGCGCGGGTACCGAATTCTTTGGCGCCTTCCGGCATGATGGAAATGTTGGCATCGCAGCGCAGGCTGCCTTCCTGCATTTTGCAGTCGCAAACGTCAATGTATTCCAAAACTGCTTTCAGCTGTTCCATATAAGCGCGTGCTTCTTCGGCGCTGCGCATATCCGGTTCGGAAACGATTTCCAGAAGCGGTACGCCGGCACGGTTGTAGTCTACAGAAGAGAAATCGGAAGTGCTGATGGTAGCGCCGCTGTGGTTCAGCTTGCCTGCGTCTTCTTCCATGTGAATGCGGGTAATGCCAAGGCGTTTGGGCACGCCGTCAACTTCAATGTCAATATGGCCGCCGAGGCAAACCGGCTGGTCAAACTGAGAAATCTGGTAGTTTTTGGCAAGGTCGGGGTAAAAGTAGTTTTTACGGTCAAATTTATTGAATTTCTGAATTTCGCAGCCCAGTGCAAGGCCCGTACGGATGGCAAATTCAACAACCTGTTTGTTCAGCACCGGCAGTGCGCCAGGCATGCCGAGGCACACGGGGCAAACATGGGTGTTAGGCGTGCTGCCGAACTCGGTGGAGCAGGAGCAGAAGGCTTTGGTTTTGGTTTTTAATTCGGCATGTACTTCAAGGCCGATAACTGTAATATAGTTTTTCATTATTTGTTACCTCCCAGCGGTGCCATTGCTTTATGGAAGTCAGTAGCCTGTTCAAAGGTGTAGGCTGCGCGCAGCACGGTTTCTTCGTCCAGAACTTTGCCGATAAGCTGCATGCCGACAGGCATACCGTCTGCAAAGCCGCACGGAATGGAAATACCCGGCAGGCCTGCCATGTTTACGGGAATGGTGGTTACGTCCAGCATGTAAATGGAAAGCGGGTCCATTTTGCCGTCAACCGGATAAGCAACAACAGGAGAAGTCGGGGTCAGCAGCACATCGCATTTTTCAAACGCTTCGTTAAAGTCGCGGCGGATAAGGGTACGTACCTGCATTGCTTTTTTGTAGTAAGCATCGTAGTAACCGCTGCTTAAAACGTAAGTGCCAAGCATAATGCGGCGGCGTACTTCAGGGCCAAAGCCTTCAGTGCGGCTCAGCCTTGTCATTTCCGGCGCGCTTGTGGCGTTGGCAGCGCGGAAGCCGTAGCGCACACCGTCATAACGTGCAAGGTTGGCGCTTGCTTCTGCCGGAGCAATGATATAGTAAGTAATTACTGCATATTCGGTATGCGGCAGCGAAACATCAACAATTTCAGCGCCGAGTTCTTCGTATTTTTTAACGGCTTTTTCAATTTCGGCTTTAACTTTAGCGTCAACGCCTTCGCCGTAGTATTCTTTCGGCAGGCCGATGCGCAGGCCTTTAACATCGGCGCGCAGCGCTTTGGTAAAGTCGGGCACATCAACCGGCAGGGAAGTGGAATCGTGTTCGTCCTTGCCGCAGATGCAGTTTAAAACAGTTGCAGCATCGGTAACGTCGCGGGTAATAGGCCCAATCTGGTCAAGAGAGGACGCAAACGCAACGCAGCCGTAACGGCTTACACGGCCGTAAGTCGGTTTAATGCCTACGCAGCCGTTAAAAGAAGCCGGCTGGCGGATGGAACCGCCGGTATCGGAGCCAAGGCTCCAGATTGCTTCGCCTGCGGCAATAGCAGCAGCACTGCCGCCGGAAGAACCGCCCGGAACACGTTCCAGGTTCCACGGATTGTAGGTTTTATGGAAGTAAGAGCTTTCGGTGGTAGAGCCCATTGCAAATTCGTCCATATTGGTTTTGCCGGTAAAAATGGCGTCATCCGCACGCAGTTTGCTGATAACGTGCGCGTCATAAATAGGCACAACATTGGCCAGCATTTTGCTGGAGCAGGTGGTTAAAAGGCCTTTGGTGCAGATATTGTCTTTAATTGCACCGGGGATGCCTGCCAGCGGAGCAATTCCTTCGCCTGCGGCAATTTTGGCATCAACCTTGGCAGCCTGTGCCAGTGCGTTTTCTTTATCTAAAGTTACATAAGCCTGTACTTTATCTTCAACTTCGTCAATGCGGCTGTATACGTTTTCGGTAAGCTCCACGGAACTGATTTCTTTTTTAACCAGCTTGTCATGCAGTTCGTGGGCTGTTAATTTATATAAATCCACAGTTGTTCCTCCTTCTGTTATTCGATTACGCGCGGTACTTTAAAGCCGTCGTTGTATACGGCAGGCGCGTTTTTCAGCGCGTCCTCATGGGATACGCCCGGTTTTACAACATCCTCGCGGAATGCGTTGCTTATCGGCAGTACATACGGGGTCGGCTCAATGCCTTCCGTATCAATCTTTTCCAGAATATCGGCATAATTGAGGATTTGGTTAAACTGTTCGGTAAATTTTTCCATTTCGCTTTCCGGAATCGTTAAACGGGAAAGCCCGGCGATGTGTTCAACATCTTTTACTGTTACCTTCATTAGTACGCCTCCTAAAAAATTTATGATGAATTTTATCAATAACCTGTTTTATTATACCACACAGTACCAGTCTTGTGCAGTATTTTGGTAAGCCTTAGCTAAATAAAATTGCGTAAAATAAATGCTTAATGCCGCCAGACAGCAAAAATGCCCCCGCAAAACCTTTACGGAGGCAGATTGCTTATTCAAATGACGTTAAAAAATTGCGCATGCAGTCCTCAACGCCGCGTTTAACGGCTTTGGCACGGCTCGGTTCGCCGATTTTCCAGAAGTTAATAGAGCTGGACGAGCCGATGCTTTCAATGTTCTGGTTAAATAAAAAGCGTTCTTCGTTTACATCGACGCATTTTAATTTCATCGTTACCACGGCGCTGTAAGTTTGCGAGCCTACAATAACCATAAAGCCCGTTTCCTTTTCGCGCACCGGCAGCAGGCTAATAAACAGCACCCTGTCTGCCCCGCAGGCTTTGCCAACGGCAACAAGTTCTTCCAGCGTGGGCACTTCGGCGTTTTCAAACGGATGCACCAAAAGCGCTTTCTGCACGGCGTTATTGCCTATAATTTTGGTAACGCTTTTCTTTTTGCCGGGGTATTTGGTTTCCAGTGCGTCCTTAACGGCGTTCACCGCCATTTCGCGGCTGCGCCCTTCAAGGCCGGATACATCCACATACGGAAGCACCGCCACGGTATAGGGCTGCGTACATTCGGTAATTTCGGCGTCCGTTTGGGTAAAATGCGTTTCGCCGGTATCGGCAACGCCCATGTCGATAGCGTCAATGCTGCTTACTTCTTTTTCTGCCGCCAGTGCCGTGCCTGCAAAACACAGGACAAGCGCCAACATTGCTAAAATTTTATAAAATGTTTTCATAATATCACCGCTTTAAAACAAACTCTGTTCTTCGCCCTGCTCCGGTTTTGCCGCTTCATTCTCGGGGCTCGCGTCATTTCCGGCTTCACCGCCGTGCTCGCCCAAAAGGCGCAGGAACTCTGCTTCATCGATAACGGTTACGCCCAGCTGCTGCGCTTTTGTCAGCTTGCTGCCTGCTTCCGCACCGGCAACAACGTAATCGGTTTTTTTGCTTACGCTGCCCGTAACCTTTGCGCCAACCTGCTGCGCCATGGTCTGCGCCGTTGCGCGGTCTAAAGTTGGCATGGTGCCGGTAAACACCATGGTTTTGCCGTAAAACGGGTGCGCCGTGTCAAGTTCCGCAGCTTCCATTTCCATGTTAAGGCCAAGCTCTTTCAGCCGTTCAATCAAATCAATATTCACTGGCGAAGCAAAATACGTTACCACGCTTTCGGCAATCTTCGGGCCAATATCTTCAATGGCGGCAATTTCGTCCGTTTCTGCCGCCATCAGTTTTTCCATGCTGCCAAAGTGCAGTGCTAAAAGCCTTGCCACCTTTGCGCCCACATGGCGGATGCCAAGCGCAAACAACAGCCTGTCAAGGTTCTGCTTTTTGCTTTCGGCAATGGCGTTTAAAAGATTGTCTGCCGATTTGTCGCCCATGCGTTCCAGCGCCGTAAGCTGCGGCTTAACCAAAAGGTACAGGTCGGCAGGGTCGCTGATAAGCCCGTTATCCAGCAGCTGGTTGATAACCGCCGGGCCGCAGCCGTCGATATCCATTGCACCTTTGGAAGCAAAATGAATCAGCCCTTCGCGCCCCAGCGCCGGGCAGTGCGGATTAGTGCAGCGTATTGCCGCCTCGCCGTTCAGGCGTTCCGTTTTCCACCCGCATTCCGGGCATTCGGCGGGCATAAAAAATTCCTGTTCCGCGCCGGTGCGTTTTTCCTTCACAACATGCAGCACTTCCGGTATAATTTCGCCGGCTTTATTAATAACAACCGTATCGCCGATGCGGATATCCTTACTACGGATGAAATCCTCATTATGCAGCGTTGCGCGGCTGATGGTGCTGCCGGAAAGTTTTACAGGGGTCAGCACCGCCGTCGGCGTCAGCACGCCCGTGCGCCCAACCTGAATGATAATGTCCTCCAGTTTTGTTTCTGCCTGTTCCGGCGGAAATTTAAAGGCAATGGCCCAGCGCGGGTCTTTGCCGGTTGCACCTAAAATGTTTTGCTGATACACGGCGTTAACCTTAATTACCGCGCCGTCCGTATCATAGGCAAGGCTTTGGCGTTTGGCGGCAAAATCCTTTATTTTGGCAATCGCTTCGTTGATATTTTTTACAACGGCATAGCCTTCGCTTACCTTAAAGCCGTAATCGTGCAGCATAGCAAGGCTGGCGGAATGTTTATCCTTATGCCCTGCGCCCACGCCGTAGGCAAAAAAGCTCAGCTGGCGGCTTGCCGTTACTTTCGGGTCAAGCTGGCGCAGGCTGCCCGCCGCCGCGTTGCGCGGATTAGCAAATTCGTTTTCGCCCACTTCGCTGCGCTGCTCGTTCAGCTTCATAAAAGCGTGGCGGGGCATGTAAACTTCACCGCGCACATCCAAAAGCTCCGGCACTTCTTCGCCTTCCTTAACGTTCAGCGTCAGCGGAATGGAACGGATAGTGCGCACATTGGCGGTTACGTTTTCGCCAACTTCGCCGTCGCCGCGTGTTGCAGCACGTACCAGGCAGCCATTTTCGTAAATGAGGCTGCAGGCAAGGCCGTCAATTTTCGGTTCAAAAACATATTCCACCTCGCTGCCTTCGGGCAGGCCGCTTTTTACGCGCGCGTCAAACGCAGCAAGTTCTTCATCGCTGAAGGCGTTGCCCAGAGAAAGCAGCGGCGTCATATGGCGCACTTCGGTAAACTCCGGGCTTACCTTGCCGCCAACCCTGCGCGTAGGGGAATCGGGCGGCACATCGTCAGGATATGCGCGCTCAAGCTCCTGCAAACGGCGCATTAAAGCGTCATATTCGGCGTCGGTAATCTCCGGCGCATCCAGTACATAATATAAAAATTCGTGATGGCGTATTTCCCTGCGCAGTTTCTGCGCTTCGTCCAGTGCTTGCGCACGTTCTAAATCCATAATGCCCTCCGCTTAAAACTTACAATTTTTTCAGCACCGCATATTTGGTAAGCAGACTGCGCACGCCTGCACCTGCAAAGGCAACCTTTACTTCCTGCCCGTCCGGGCTGTCTTTAACGCTTACAACCATGCCTTCGCCCCATTTGCTGTGGCTTACCCTGTCGCCGGTGTTAAAACGTGTGCCCGTGCCTCCTGCGGCGGCAGCCGGTTTTTGCGGCATAAAGCTGTGCGGGTTAAAAGTGCTTGCAGGCTTCTGCGGCCTTGCGCTGTATTTTTCGCTTACCTGTTTAAAGTTCTCCAGCGCACTGAAACGTTCCTGCCTTTTAATGGTTTTTATAAGATTTTGCGGTATTTCAAATAAAAATCTGGAAGGTTTATTATATTGATCTTCACCATAAATAGTACGCGCTTTAGCACTGCTTAAATACAATTTTTCTTTTGCTCTTGTAATACCAACATAACAAAGTCTTCTTTCTTCTTCCATTTTACTATCATCTTCCCATTCTTTCTTAATTGCTTGAGCACTAGGGAAAATGTTTTCTTCCATACCTACAATAAAAACTATTGGAAACTCCAAACCTTTTGCTGAATGTAATGTCATTAATGTAATAGCATCACTATCAATTTCTGACTCATCTATATCTGACACCAGCGCAACACTTGCAAGAAAGTTTTCTAAAGTTCGTTCTTCTTCATTTTCATCAAACTCTTGGGCAAAAGTTATAAATTCATTCAAATTTTGAATTCTATTTTGAGATTGCGGTGTATTTTCATTTTCTAATTCTTTTACATAACCCGTTTCATTTAACAAGAGATTAATTAAATTAGCAACAGGTATTTCATCTATTTGATTCATCATCTCAAAAATAATTCTAGACAAATCATCAAGTTTTGATACAAAGCGGCTGCTTAAACCGTCAATTGCCGCCGCGTTGGAAACAGCCTCAAACAAGCTTACATTGTTGGCAGCGGCATAAGCCTGAATTTTTGCCAGCGAAGCGTCGCCAATGCCGCGTTTGGGCACGTTGATAATGCGCAGCAAGCTCAGCGAATCGGCCGGGTTAAAAATTACGCGCAGATAGGCAATGATGTCTTTAATTTCCTTACGCTCGTAAAATTTTAGACTTCCAACCATGTTATAACTAATACCGCTTTTAACCAGCATTTCTTCAAAAATACGGCTTTGTGCATTTGTACGGTAAAGTACAGCCATATCACCTAGTTTTTTGCCTTTTGTTTGTTGTAAATTTTGTACTTGTTCAATAACAAATCTGGCTTCATCACGTCCATCGTTAGCACAAAAATAAGTAATTTCAGCTCCGCCTTTATTATCAGTCCACAAATTTTTCGGCTTGCGGCCGGTATTGTTTTCTATAACCGCGTTGGCAGCGTCCAGAATAATCTGCGTACTGCGGTAGTTCTGTTCCAGCTTAATTACTTTGGCATCGGGGTAATCTTTTTCAAAATCAAGGATGTTTTGAATATCGGCGCCGCGCCAGCCGTAAATACTCTGGTCGGCATCACCTACAACGCAGATATTACGGTGCTTTTCCGCTAAAATTTTAGTCAGTAAATACTGAACATGGTTAGTATCTTGATATTCGTCTACTAACAGATAATCAAAACGCTCCTGATATTTTTCGCGCACTTCTTTGTTTTCCTGCAAAAGTTTAATGGAAAGCATCAAAAGATCATCAAAATCCAGCGCGTTGTTTAATTTTAACTGAGTTTGATATCTTTCATAAACTTCTGCTACTTTTTTATCATTAAAATCAACAGAATCAATACTTTGTGAAAAATGTTCAGCATCTATTAACTTATTTTTAGCGTCAGAAATTTTACTCAGAATTTTATTTGGGCTAAATCTATTATCATCAATATTTAATTCTTTTAAAATACCCTTTATTAACTTTTTGGTGTCATCGGTATCGTAAATAGCAAAATTTTTATTATACCCGGGCAGCTTATCTATTTCCATACGCAAAAAACGCGCGCAGAAAGCGTGGAAGGTAAACAGCCACACATCCTTGGCAGCCGGGCCGCTCATATTGTTTACGCGCTCGCGCATTTCGGCGGCAGCCTTGTTGGTAAAGGTAATTGCCAAAATGCGGTACGGGCGCACGCCCTTTTGCAAAAGGTTGGCCACGCGGCAGGTAAGCACTTTGGTTTTGCCGCTGCCTGCACCTGCCATAATCAGCATCGGCCCTTCGGTATTAATAACAGCTTCCGCCTGCTGCGGATTCAGTCCGTAAGTACAATCAACAGTCATTCTTTCCTCCATAAAACACTAACTAAATACATTCATTCTATACCAGCATAACTTTATTATTATTCTCCCCTTCCTGAAATTTTCCTGCCGCTTTGCCGTAAATCTTTAATGTAATTTTCGCAAGCATTCTTTTAAAATTTCATCAGCTATAACTGATAAGATTGATAATTTTACGCATTTTGTAAGTTATAACTGATAAAATTGTAATTTCAGCGTTGTTTATCAGTTATAACTGTGATAAACTAATCATAGAAATAAAATAAACATAAGGAGGCGCTGACGATGATTAAACGCGAAACCTATATGCGCCGCATACGCCCATTTATCGGCAGTGAATTAGTAAAAGTTATGACAGGTATCCGCCGCTGCGGTAAATCTGTAATGCTTGAACTTATAAAAGAAGAATTAAAAAATAGCGGCGTACCAGAAGCCAACATTATCTCTATTAATTTTGAAGATATGCGCTATGCCAGTTTGCTGACAGCTAAAGCTTTGCACGATGAAATAATCATGCGGGCACAGAATATCAGCGGCAAGGTTTACTTATTTTTTGATGAAATACAGGAAGTTGCAGACTGGGAAAAATGCATTAACTCTTTCCGGGTAGAATTTGACTGTGATATTTACATTACAGGCTCTAATGCCAAACTGCTTTCCGGCGAACTTGCCACCAATCTTGGCGGGCGTTATGTAGAATTTACCATTTACCCCTTTTCTTTCTCGGAATTTACCGAACTTTATAAGGGGATTTTCCCCAGTGCGCAGCCGCAGGAATGTTTTCAAAAATATCTGCTGTTCGGCGGCATGCCATACCTTGCCAACCTGCGCTATGCCGAAGAACCGTGCCGCCAATATTTAACGGATGTATTCAATTCAGTACAGTTAAAAGATATTGTAAAGCGCAATAAAATACGCGATGTTGATTTATTGGAACGCATTCTTTCTTATATTATTGCTAATGTAGGCACTACCTTTTCAGCAACGTCCATCTCTAAATTTTTTAAAAGCGAAAAACGCAATGTCGCGCCGGAAACCATTCTTAACTATATCAGGCACTGCACCGACGCCTATTTGTTCTATCCGGTAAAAAGGCAGGATTTACAAGGAAAACAAATACTTGCTTCTTCCGAAAAATACTATATTGCCGACCACGGTGTGCGTGAAGCCGTTTTTGGCGGCAATATGCGCGATATTAATTTAATTTTGGAAAACATTGTGTTTATGGAACTTTTGCGGCGCGGCTATAATGTTACCGTTGGCAAAACCGGCAATTTAGAAATTGATTTCATTGCCGAAAAACACGGTGAAAAAATTTATGTACAGGTTTGTTACCTGCTGGCTTCACCGGAAACGATAGCGCGTGAATTTGGCGTTTATGATAATGTGAACGACAATTTTCCCAAATATGTAGTATCGCTTGACGAATTTGACATGAGCCGCAACGGCATAAAACACTGTAACATCCGTAATTTTTTAACCAAAGAAACCTTTGCATAATCTGACCCCATGTTAAATTCCCGCAAAATTTTGCTGACCGGCAATTCACTTCTTGCGCTGAGCAAGGCAGAGTTTTATAATTATATAATGTATTTTTGTTTTGAGGGGAATTTTTTATGCAGGAAAACAAACTTACCATCCGCGGCGAACTGTCGCTGCTTCTGGTCATTATCATCAACAGTCTGGGCGTTGTTTTAATGCTGCATTCCGGTTCCGGCATTTCGGCAATTTCCAGTGTGCCTTACGCCTTTGCCGATGTGCTGCCGGTTATAACGCTCGGCGCGTGGACGGAGGTTTTTCAGGTTTCGCTGGTGCTCAGCCTGATGCTTTTAAGCAAACGCTTTGTGCCGGTATACCTGTTCAGCTTCGTTGTCGGCTCGGCCTTCAGCGCCATGATTGACGTGCACGAAATGTGGATTAAGCAGCTGCCGCAGAGCCTGACGCTCGATATTATTTATTTTATCATCAGCTACATTGTTATCTGCTTTGGAGTGGCGCTTGCCAACCGCTGCCAGCTGCCAATTATACCAACCGACCTTTTTCCGCGCGAGCTTGCCGCCATTACCGGCTGGAGCTATGCGCGCATTAAAATAGGTTTTGACGTTATCTGCCTTGCAATTACCGCCGCCATGACCTTTTTCTTTCTGGGCCGTGTGGACGGGCTGGGCTTCGGCACAATACTTGCCGCCTTTACCATGGGCAAGGTTATAGGCAGTATTGGCGAATACATGGATAAGCACGTAAAATTTGTTTCTTTTTTAAGCAGCAGGGCTTGACATAGAGTCCGCTTTAAGTTTTATAATAAATTACAGGTTGCAGGAGCAACCGCCGGGCTGCCGGAGCAGCTGTTAAAATTATTCTTTTAAAACACAAACCAAAGCCATGAAGGCTGTAACCGCTTCGATAAGCGGCAGCTTCTTCATGGCTTTTTTATTTGGGTGATTGTATGAAATTTTTAGCTTTGCTTGTGCTTTCCGCCGCGCTTTTAACCTCTGCCTGCGGCAACAACGCCGCCCCCGACGGCGAAAAGGTATTCCGCTACGGCACACCTGCCTACGGCATCGCCAACGAAAACGCCGGTATGGACCCGCACGAAGCCTATCAGGGCTGGAGCGCCATCCGCTACGGCGTAGGCGAAACGCTTTTTAAATTTGACGACGCCATGCAGCCTCAGCCGTGGCTGGCCGAAAAGTACGAATTTATTAACGAAAACACAGTTAAAATTACCTTAAAAGACAATATTTACTTTACCAGCGGCAACAAAATGACAGGCGCAGCCGTTAAAGCCTGCCTTGAGGATTTAATAAGCCGCCACAACCGCGCCAGGGTTGATTTAAAAATAACGGACATTACCGCCGAAAGACAGACCGTAACCATTACATCGGCCGCCAAAGTGCCGGTGCTGATTAACTACCTGTGCGACCCCTACGGCTGTATTATTGACATGAGCCGCGGCACCGGCGACGATACCAAAATAAGCGGCACCGGCCCCTTTATGGCAGAAAGCCTGACGCCGAAAGAAGTTGTGCTGGTTAAAAACCCCGCTTACTACGGCGGCATGCCGAAAACGGACAGAATTATCGTCAGCAGCATTACCGACGGCAACACGCTGGCACTGGCGCTGCAAAACGGCGAAATTGACGCCGCGCAGGGCCTGCCTTATGCTTCGCTGCCGCTTTTTAAAGACAACGCGGCTTATAAAACCAGCAGCACCGATACCTCGCGCACGTTTTTGGCAGCCTTTAATTTTAACACACCTGCCCTGCAGGATGAACGCGTAAGGCGCGCCGTTGTTATGAGCCTCGACAAGGAAACTTTTGCCAGAGTGCAGCTGATGGGCAACGGCATTGCCGCAGCCGGGCCGTTTCCGCCGAACCTGCCTTTTGGCGGCGCTAAAGTGCATGCACCGGAATATAACCCCCAAGGCGCACGCCACCTGCTTGCCGAAGCAGGCTGGACAGATACCGACGGCGACGGCTATGTGGATAAGGACGGCAAACCGCTGACCCTGCGCTGGCTTACTTACAGCTTCCGCCAGGAACTGCCGCTTTTGGCAGAAGCCGCTCAAAGCTGGCTTAAAGAAACAGGCATCCGCCTTGAAATTAACCCGACGGACGGTTATGCCGACTTTCTGCGCCGCGGCGAGTGGGATATTTACGCCAAAGCCTTTGTTTCAGCGCCCACCGGTGACGCGCAGTATTATTTTACCACCCACGTGCTGAAGGAAAGCGCCTACAACAGCGGCAATTACTATAACCCCGATACCAAAAGCCTCGTAGGTCAGCTCGGCAGCGAGTTCAGTCCCAAAAAGCGCACGGAGCTTGCGACAGCCATCAGCCAGCAGCTGGTTGACGGCAGCGCCTTTGCCTACATTGCCCATTTAAAAATGACGCTGGCCATGAAAAGCACGGTTCAGGGCTTTAGCGCCCACCCCTGTGATTATTACGAAATAACCAAGGATTTAAGCATAGATTAAAGGAGCATTATTATGAGTGAAATTTCCGCAGCAAGCATCATCCACTGCACAGACGAAAAAGAATATATAACCGGCTACTGGCAAAAACGCAGCACAGGCTTTGCCAATCTGCGCAAGGCAGAGCTGCACAGCGATAAACAGCTTTTATGGCAACAGGAAATTACGCGCCACCTGCCGCAGAACCGCAGTTTAAAAATTTTGGACATTGGCTGCGGCGCAGGCTTTTTTGGCATTTTGCTTGGGCAGAAGCACAGAGTTACCGGTATTGACCTGACCCCGGAAATGATTGAAGCCGCCATGGCACTTGCCGCCGCTGAACGCAGCAATGCAGAATTTATGGTTATGGACGCCGAAGCCCTGGACTTTGCGGACGCAAGTTTTGACGTTGTAATAAGCCGCAACGTAATGTGGAACCTGCCCCACCCGGAAACCGCCTACCGAGAATGGCTGCGCGTGCTTAAACCGGGCGGCCTGCTTTTAAATTACGACGCCGAATATGCCCGCGCGCACCACAGCCAGAAGCTGCCTGCCAAAAACGCCCATGCGGATATTGCGCCGGAGCTTTTGGACGAATGCCACAACATTTACCACATGCTGGACATCAGCGCCTATAACCGCCCGCAGTGGGACGAAGAATTTCTGCAAAGCACCGGACTGTGCAGCGTCAGCACGGATACCACGGTAGGCAGCCGCATTTACGCCGCCGAAGATATTTTTTATATTCCCGTGCCCATGTTCTGCGTTAAAGCCGTTAAGTTTTAAAGCCGCATAAACGCGCTGCGCACGCATGCCCCCGCAGCGCCGCATGCCAGCACTTCTTCAAGCTGCGCTTTATTAAGCCCGATGCCGCCAATGGCATAAACAGGCACCGGGCTTAAAACGCAGGTTGCTTTTAAAAACGCTAACCCCCGCGGCGGCACACCCTCTTTGCAGCTGCTTGCGTAAATATGCCCGGCAATTAAATACGCCGCACCAAATTTAATTGCCGCCTTTGCTTCTTCCGCACTGTGTACGGAAACGCCAAAGCGCCCTGCCTGCAAACGCTCCGCCGCTGTCATTGCGGCGCATACGGGCAGCGGCAGATGTGCGCCGTCCGCGCCGAGCTCTAGCCCCGCCCGCCAGAAGGTATGCACAATAAATTTAACGCTATAGTTTTTGCAAACTGCCTGTACCTTCTGCGCAAGCTGCGCGTATTCCGCTTCGGTTAAATCCTTTTCGCGCAAAATAAGCGCTTTGGGGCGCAGCGCGCAGATGGTTTCTATCTGCTGCAAAAATGGCGCGCGGCTTATTTTTCTGTCCGTAACGCAAATAAAATTTTTATACATAGCTGCCATCCGTAAGCACCGGCTGTAAGCCGGCTTTTTTTATGCTGTTAAACACCTCGTCCACGCTGCGGTTATCGTCAATTTCAAACTGCTCGTCGCCCTCGCGCTCCTGCTTGCTGTGCGTGCCAATGCCCGTGCTTACGCCTGCGGAAATTTTCGTTGCCGCAATCTGCAAAAGATTATCGCGCACTTTAGCGCCTTCGCGGCTGGAAACGGTAATGCCTGCCTGCGGCATAAACAGGCGGTAAGCGCACACTGCCTGCACTAAATGGCGCAAATCAGTGCCGTTGGCTTCTGGCGGCAGTTCGTTGCCTTCCGCCGGGCGCAGGCGCGGACACGAAAAGCTTATTTCCGCAGCCGGGTATTTGCGCTGCACCAAATATGCGTGCAGACCGCAGGCAAAAATATCGCGGCAAAAGCCGCTCAGCCCCATCAGCGGCGCAAACGCCACGCCGCGCATGCCGCCTTTTAACGCGCGCTCCTGCGTGTAAAAACGGTACGGGAACACACGCTTATGCCCCGCCAGATGCAGTTTAGCGTAAGCGGCAACGTCGTAAGTTTCCTGAAACACCGTTACATAATCCGCGCCGCATTCGTGCAGGTACGCGTATTCATCACTGTTCAGCGGGTATACCTCAAGCCCTACAACGGCAAAATACTTGCGCGCCAGCCTTACAGCAGAAGCAATATATTCCACGCCGCTCATGCTGCGGCTTTCGCCGGTTAAAAGCAAAATTTCACGCAGGCCGGTGGCGGCAATAGCCTGCATTTCGCGTTCCATGCCGTCTTCGTCCAGTTTTAAGCGGTTAATTTTGTTATGGCAGTTAAAGCCGCAGTACACGCAGTAATTTTCGCAGTAGTTGGCAAGGTACAGCGGCGTAAAAATGCTGCGTGCCGCGCCGAACCATTTGAATGTAAGCTCCCTTGCCTGCTGCGCCATTTCTTCTAAAAACGGCAGCGCCGCCGGTGAAAGAAGCGCCGCAAAATCCTGTACCGTTTTGTGTTTGCGCATAAGTGCGGCCTTTACATCGCGTTCCGTAAAAGCGTTAAAATCCACACTGTCCGCTGTGCGCTGCACCTCGCGCAAAATATCCGATTCTATTACTTCCATTCCCGGCAGGTAGGCCATGCAGTCCTGCGCAGCTGCAGCAAGATTTTGTTTTTCCTTCATCAGCGTCACTCCCCTATAAAGCCTGTCAGCGGGCTGCTTGCCGACGCGCGCCCGGTTACTGCGCCAAGCCCGGCAAGGTAAGCTTTGCGCCCGGCACTAATTGCCAGCTTAAACGCTTCCGCCATGGCGGGAATATTGCCGCTGGTGGCAATGGCGGTATTGGCCATTACTGCTGCTACGCCCATTTCCATTGCTTCGCACGCCTGCGAAGGAGAGCCGATACCGGCATCGACGATAACGGGCAGGTCAATTTCATCAATTAAAATCTGTATAAACTCTTTTGTTACAAGCCCCATGTTGCTGCCGATAGGCGCGCCAAGCGGCATTACGCAGGCAGCACCGGCATTTGCCAGGTCGCGCGCGGCATTTAAATCGGGGTACATATAGGGCATTACCACAAAGCCTTCGGCCGCCAAAATTTCCGTTGCCTTAATTGTTTCGTAATTATCGGGCAGCAGGTATTTGCTGTCGCGGATTACTTCTATCTTTACAAAATCACTGCCGCATACCTCGCGTGCCAGGCGGGCAATGCGCACAGCTTCCTGCGCGGTACGTGCGCCGCTGGTGTTTGGCAAAAGCGTAATGCCTTTGGGGATATAATCTAAAATATTCGCCATACCGCCGTCGTTTACGCGGCGCAGGGCCAGCGTTAAAATTTCCGCACCGGCGTTTTCCACTGCCGCCTTAATAAGCTCCAGAGAATATTTGCCGCTACCTAAAATAAATCGGCTGTTAAATTTATGCCCGCCTAAAATAAATGCATCTTCCATTGTTATTCCTCCAATCCTAAAATAAGTGCCAGAGCAAGGTTTGCCGCGTGTGCCGCACATAAGGCTGCCCTCGGTGCAGAAAGCCGCCCGCAGGTTTCTATGCCGCTTTCGCCGTCGCCGCACAAATAAAAGTTTTTGCTTATGCGCCGCGTTTTAATGGCGTTGCTGCGCCCGGCGCCTGCAAGCCCGCTGCACGCAATAAGCGTTTTATCCGCATAAGCGGCAAGCAGCGTGTTTACAAGCATGACTTTGGTTTCAGGCCTGTCCACCGCTTCGCAGATAATGCCGTCTGCTTTAAAAACAGCGGCGGCGTTTGTTTCCGTAAGTTTTATATTTTCCGTTTTAATTTTAAGCGCCGGGTTAATTGCCAAAAGCTGCTCCGCCAGTGCTTCTGTTTTAAGCCTGCCCACGTCGCGCAGAAAGTAATGCTGGCGGTTTAAATTGCTTTCGTCCACGCGGTCAAAATCAACAAGGTGCAGGTGCTGCACGCCCGCACGCGCCAAAAACACCGCTATGTGTGAGCCCAAACCGCCAAGCCCGGCAATACCCACACGCACTTTCTCAAGCTGCTTTTTAAAATCATCTGCCACAGCTTTAACCTCCTCCAACAAAACTTACAATTTCCAGTTCGTCGCCGTCTGTTAAAACGGCTGCGCCAAATTCCGCACGCGGCACAATCTGCCCGTTGCGCTCCACTGCCACCAGTTCTGCGCGGTAGTTATGCACTGCCAAAAATTCCGCCAGCGTCATACCGCTTTTAAGTTCAATTTCTTTTCCGTTAACGCGCATAGTTTCTCCTTTCCGCCGCAATTAAAAAAGCCCATGAAGAAGCCTGCACCCGCGGTGGTGCACCCCTTCATGAGCTTTGCTCACTCTAACGGCATATTAAATTGGAACTGCCTGATATAAAGAAACGGCAAGCACCAACAAGGCACTTGCCGTCATCTGCAAACATTCCCTACGTTGGCATTATCCAAATCAGGTTTAGGGTCGAAGCGCACAGCTTCCTCTCAGCCTATCTGTAAGCTCCCCTGTTCAGTTAAATTAAGTATAAAGTTTTGCGCCGCCGTTGTCAACCGCAAATTACAGTGCCAGCATTACGGCACACATTAATTTGGCACGCATAAACAGCGATTCCACATTGGCAAACTCATCAACCGTATGGTTGCGCCCGCCCTTAACGCCCATAGCACACACGGTAGGCACGCCAACCATGGTTGTATAGGCGGAATCGCTGCCGCCGCCAACGGTAATTGCTTTCGGGCTGCCAAAGCCTTCTTGTTCATAAACTTTTTTAACAAGCTCAAACAGTTCTTTGCTGCTTTCCAGTTCTACCATCGGCTGCATTAAAGATACCGGCGTCATTTTGCAGGTTACGCCGTCAACGTAAACTTTGTCGTTAATCTCCTGGAATTTGGCTTTCATTGCTTCCAGCATTGCCGGGTCGGTAAAGCGCATATCCACAATCATTTTGGCATACGCCGGTGCGGAGTTATGCACAGTGCCGCCTTCAATAACGCCGACGTTTAAATTAAGCCCTTTGCTCCAGTCGGTTAACGCTTCAATATCCAGAATTTTGTACGCCAGTTCTTTAATAGCGCTGCGCCCTTCTTCCGGAGCATTGCCTACATGCGCGCCGCGGCCGAAGGCTTCCATGGCAAAGCAGTACACGCCTTTGCGCGCCAGCACCAGGCTGTCATCCATAAAGCCGGTTTCAAAGTTAAAAGCATAAGCCGCGCCTTTGGCTTCTTCCATCATCTTACCGGCAAAATCGCTGTGCTTGTGCCCAACTTCCTCGTCGCCTGCCAAAATAACCTTAACGCCGTATTTGTCAAAACCAACGCTCTGCAAGGCCTGCAAAGCATGAATGGCAAGCGTTACGCCACCCTTCATATCCAGCGCGCCCGGACCGTAAGCAGTGCCGTCTTTAATGGTAAAGGGGCGTTTTTTGGTGGTTTCCGGGTCGTCAAAAACAGTATCCAGATGGCCTGTAAAAATTACAAAAGGTTTATTTTTGCAGTCGCCAAATTCGCTTACCAGCATATTGCCTGCATTTTCGTGTTCAATAATGCGGGTTTTGCCGCCCATGCCTTCCAAAATGCCGGCAACTTTTGCCACAATGGCATCAACGTCCGGCTTATTGCCGGAGCCGCTGTCCATCATAACAAGTTCTTCCCACATTTTCATCATAGCATCGCGGTGCCCTTCAATATACGCAAATGCCTGCTCTTTCTCATTCATCCTCAGTTAAACCTCCTATTAGCAGGAAATCCCCATAAAGTTTAAAATTACCCTTACAATAACCATCGACAGCAAAGCGTCGATAATAGGAATTACCAGCAAAAATGCATGGTGCTTCGGGTTAGTGCCGGCGGTTAATACGCAGCGCGCAAAGTGGCCAACCAGCGTGCCCATGGTAATAGTTGCCGGGAACAAAATAGTTGCCTGCGCCGCATTGATAATACCGTCAGCATATAACGACGCCGCCGTTGCAGCGCCCGCAGCTTTGGCAAAAAAGGCAGAAATCAAAGCCACAATCGCCCCGCCGGGCAAACCAAACAGCGCCATAACCGGTGCAACTGCCGAAGCGATGATGTCCATCAACCCCGTAATATTAAGGAACAAAATTAAAGCATATGCCAGCACCATAGCAGGCATAATATTTTCAACGCCAACGTAAAAACCTTTTTTGCAGCCCACCATAAATTCTTCCAAAATTGTTTTATTTTTAGCCTGTGCTGCCATCAGTTTGCACCCCCTACGGCCTTTTTGCGTTTCATTGCCAGGTAAACCCTTATAATATTGGCACCGATAATTTTAACAATAATTTCCACCATAAAGATGATACCGAAAGAAAGTAAAGAAATGGGCATCAGCGGCGCGCCGCAGTTAATTGTATTGGCAAGCGTGCCGGAAGCAGCGTATTGGTAAGCCACGAAAATTGTGCGCTCATCATCGGTTAATTTGCCTTCGTCATACAAATCGCGCGTAATTACCGCGCCAACGTCCGTCGTAGTAAAGCTGCTGATAAACGCCAGCCCGACATAACCTGGCAAACCCATCAAGGGGCGCAGCAGCGGACGGATAATGCGTTCTGCCGCCAAAAGCCCGCCGCAGCTTTCAACCACACGCACAATGCCCAGCGCCAGAATAACGGTCGGGAATAATGTAAGCGAAAACATAAAACCTTCGCTGGCGCCAATGCCGCCCTTGCCGATAAAAGTCGCGCCTTCGGCAATTTTGCCAAACTTGCCTGTCAGCACCGTAAAATCAAAGGCGCTCAGCGGGCCCATATCTTTTAAAACACCCGAAAACGACAATGCAACAACTATAAAAGACAGCCAGCCGCGCCATGTCAGATGATGCTCGTAATCTTTCTCATCAACAGCGGTTACATCTTTCTCAGCCACAATAATCCCCCCTGATTACAATTTTAAAACAGTACCTGCAAAAACTTTGGCACGCATAAAGATGGATTCTACATCCGCGAATTCGTCAACCGTATGGTTTAAGCCGCCTTTTACGCCAACGGCACAGACAGTAGGCACGCCAACTTTGGTAGTGTAAGTAGCATCGCTGCCGCCGCCAACCATTATCGGTTCAGGATGCCCAAAACCGTTCTCTTCGTAAACAGATTTGTAAACATCAAACAGCTTCATGCTGCCGTCCAGGCGAACCATCGGCTCAAGACCTGCCAGCGCCGTCATTTTGGTTGTTACGTCTTTAATATAAACTTTATCGGCAACAACCTGGAACTGTTCTTTTTTCTTTTCAAAATCTGCCGGGTCAAGATAACGCACATCGACAACCATTTTAGCGTAACCCGGTACTGCATTGGCAACAGTGCCGCCTTCAATAGTACCGACATTAATTGTTGTGCCGGTGTTCCAATCGGTTAAGACGTCGATATCAACAGCCTTGCGCGCCAGCTCCACGATAGCGTTGCGGCCGTTTTCCGGCTCGTTGCCCGCATGTACGCTGCGCCCAAAAGTTTCCATGCTAAAACGGTAAAAGCCCTTGCGTTCAACAACAACATTATCGTTCATAAAGCCGGTTTCAAAATCAAACGCAGCAGCAGCGCCCTTAAACTCCTTCATCATAGTTTCAGCCAGGTCGCTGCTCTTATGGCCGGTTTCCTCATCGCCTGCAAATACAACTTTAAACGCATATTTGTCAAAGCCTTCAGCCAAAAGCGCCTTCAGCCCATGGATAGCCAAAGTTACGCCGCCCTTCATATCAAGCGCGCCCGGCCCGTAAGCACGCCCGTCTTTAATCGTAAACGGGCGCTTTTTAGTTTCTTCCGGATTGCTGAAAACAGTATCAAGATGGCCGGTTAAAATTATAAACGGTTTATTTGCACAGTCGCCAAACTCGCTGACAACGGCATTGCCTGCCTTCTCATGTTCAACAATGCGGGTTTTTCCGCCCATAGCCGTAAGTATATCAGCCACTTTGGCAACAACCTTATCAACGCCGGGTTTATAGTCAGATCCGCTGTCTATGTTAACCAGTTCTTCCCACATTTTCAGCATTTCATTGCGGTGCGCATCAATAAACGCAAACGCATTTTCCTTCATACCCATTTTCTTTCCCTCCTAAATTAATTAATAAATGGCATTCGCCGCCACGGAGAACGCCATTGTCATAAAGAGTACTTTAATAATTTAAAGCCTTATACATATATTAAGATAGCAAAATATTACATATCAGTCAAGAATTTTTTGTATAACAAATTTTACAAATTGTAGATTTTTGTAATTTATTTTAGTACATAGTAACTATACACAAAAAACCAGCCGGCACTAAAATAAACTTTGTCTATTAGTCCTGCCAAACAAGCCTGTTTAACCGCTTATGCAGATAATAAAAAAGCCCGCAGCTTTATGCCACAGGCAGTTAAAATTTGTAATATTGTAGGTTATTTTAAAAATACAAATTCCGTATCCGTAGACAAAGCTCCATCAAAGCTATACCCGTTTACACTAAGACCCTTTACTTCATCAATATGCTGCATGTTTTCTTCAGCACAGCGGCGCACCAACTCTCCGCGCGCCATCTTCGCTTCCGTGGCTTTAACCTTAATTTTGCCGTTTTGCAGGCTGCCAAACACGCAGGTTACAAAACGGATTTTATCCGTAATGTAAGGCTCCATCGCTTTGCTGTATTCTTTAGAAGCCAGGTTTAAAACTTCGTTATCTTCTTTAATAAGTTCATCATACAGGCTGCTGCCCCAAAAAGCATACAGATTCTTTGCTCCGCCGCAGGCAAGCCGCGCCTGCATCTCAAGCCGATAAGGCACAACACCGTCAAACGCACTTAAAATTCCGTAAAACCCGCTGAGTATTTTTAAATGCCCGCTCAAATAACTCAGCGCAGTTTCATCCAAAACATTCGGCGCAATGTGCTGGTACTGCAAGCCATCGTAACTGAAAACAGCAGGCGTTAAATTGCGGCGCAAATCCATGCGCCGCAAGCGGTTGTAATTAAGCTCCGCAATAGCGTCGTTGCACTGCCACAACTTTTGCAGGCTCGTGTAATCCAGCGCATGCAGGGCAGTTAAAAGTTCTTCAGTTTTGGTTAAAAATACCGGCAAACGTGCCGCGCCAATATCGTCATTATCGACGCGCATCTTCTTCGCCGGCGAAATTATAATTTGCATAGAAAGATTCCTTTAGATAATTTTATTTTAAATTGTTAATTAGGTTATTAGTGAATTGCAACTTACCAGTGTAAAAAATTTAAAATAAGGTTAATTATTAAAGCTTTTTCTTTAACTCCTTATCCCTCTGCCGCGCATACTTAAACACCAGCCAGAAAAATTTAACCGCCGTAAAAAACATAACCCATCCTGCCCGGCTGAACCGCGCCACAGAACGCACTCTATTCGCTTTTAACAAATGCCCGGCAAACACCCCGGCAAGAAGGATTTTAATTATTTTTATCGGCATGGTAAGGCTCCGAATTTATAATACAGTTAAATTATTATGCTCAATTAATATAAAACTAAATATAATAATCTTTATTTTTAAATACCAAAATGCAACCAAACAAAAACCACATTGCTTTAGTAACAGCCGAATGATCCATAGTTAGGTCAAACATACCAAATCCCATAAAACCAAGCCATGCTCCCCAAAGCATTAAAGAATATGGGTTTTTAGTCTTTCTCCATTCATTAAAGTTTTTAAAGAAAATATAACAAGCAAGGTACAAAAAACCAAATAGACCGACTATACCTGATTCTGCCAAAATCTGCAAAATATTATTATGACAGTGTATAGAATTCTTTGCACCATAGGGTTTATAGCTGTTATCATAATTATTTTCAAATTCTCCTAATCCTACACCTAAAACAGGATGATCAAATGCCATATTAATGGCCCCTTGCCACATATTTAATCTTTCTACATTAGACATATCAGTAGTAACATTAGTAATTGATTCCAATCTATGTTTAAAAGTATCAGAAGTCGCAAAAAATCCACCTATCAGCACTAAACTTATTAAAAACCCAACTAAAACTTTTTTACTTTTTAAAATATAAATATAAGAAACTGCTGGTAACATAATAGCTAATGTAAGCCATGCTCCACGGCTTTTACCCGCAAGCAATCCGGCCAAGCAACAAAGTATAGCAACTTTACAAATATTTTTAGATTTTGAACTAAACCTCTCATCTATAATTATAATCAAAAGAATTGGCATTAACACGCATAACAACGAGGCCAAATTAAGAGTATTACCTCCAAATCCCCATCCTCTGCTTCCATAACCAAACAATACCTGTCCGACAGCAACAAGCGAATCTATACTTGTCGCAGCAATAAAAATCCAAAAAATGTTTTTAATCCATTTGGTATTTTTTAAAAAGAGCGTAACCATAAAAAAAGGAGCAACCCTATAAATACACATTTCAAGGAACTTTTTTATCCCTTCACCTAAATCACTTACAAAAAGTACAGATGGTAAAGTACACAGCGCAAATACTGCAAAAGCTTTATAATAGCCTTTATAGTTACTTGATAAATTTAAAAGCGTTTTACTTTTATAGTTTTTATACAGCAAATATAAAAATATTGCTATTGAGAGTCCCCAAAAAATACTTCCGGCAGCCATTGATAAACGTTGAAAACAAACTGCTATACAAATACAAATTGCCAAATATTTTTCTGCTTTAATCATAAATACATTCCTTCCCAATAATGTTAACTTTTTATTTTTAGCACAATAATTCCAGGAGCTAATACAACTCCTAAATTAGATACAACCTTAAAACATCGTTTTACTATCTTCTTTTTGTTAAAAGTCAATAAAGTTATTAAAAATCTTATTATTCTAACAGGTAACTGTAATAAATTTTTTAAATAAACTTTACTACCAAATCTATAATATTGCGTAATACCTTCAAAAAAATAACGCTTAAAAAACCATTTAAATGTCATTTTATTTGCAGGAATATGATGCATTACAGGTGCAAATTCTGTAAATCCCCTTAATTCACCATCCTGAACTAATTTATCATAAAATTCATTATCTTCACCTGATAACAATACTCCTCCGTTGTAACCTAAATTTGTATTAAATCTTACATTTCTCATTCTAATATTTTTCATTTTAACCATTCCATTTCCACCTGCAATGCCTATATTATCATAAAAGTTACATCCTTTTACATCTACATTATGCGAATGAAAGTCTACAGGCATCCAATCGGGGGGGACTTTAGGGAATACGGGTAAATAAGGACCACCAACAGCAATAACTCTTTGGTCTAAGTTAAAACATTCTAACATTTTTTCTATCCAATCAGGATTTACCGCTTCGTCATCATCTAATATGCCCAAAAATTCTATGCTTTCATCACAAGTATCTAATAATTTATTTCTTGCATACGCCAATCCTTGCCGTTCTTCTCTTACATACTTTACGTTAGAAAAACTTTTTGCAACTTGTTCAGTATCATCATTAGAATTATTATCCACAACAATAATTTCAAAATTAGGATAATTTAATTTTTTTAAAGAATCTAACAATCGTTTTAAATCATTAGAACGGTTATAAGTACAAACACCAACAGCAACTTTAGGAAATGTGTTATTTTCCATAATATATCTCCTATAAACTAAATCTATTTTTATAAACTTTTTATCATCATATCAACTTTTTCCATAACTTTATCAACAGTAATTGCTTCCAAGCACTTTAATCCACATGTTTTACGAAGTTTTTTATTGCAGTTTTCAACACAATCCAAGCAGCTTTGTACAATCAACGTTTTATCATGCAACGGAGTAAACTGCCTAGGTAACGCATTACTAAATAACGTAATAGCAGGGCAACCAGCTGCCGCAGCAAAATGTCCACTACCATTATCACAATTGATTAAAAAATTCATTTTATTATACAACGCATTTAATTGTGTTAAATTAGTTTTACCACACAAGTTAAAAATATTTTTGCTTTTAACTTTACTAATCAAATACTCAGCATCTTTATAATCAGATTTTACACCAGTAATAATTATTGATGTGTTATAGTTACTATTTATTTGATTAATTAAATCTGCAAAATTATCTAAAGGCCAATTTTTAGAAACTTCTAATGTTTTTACACAAAATGCAATTTTTAAATCTGATTTTGGTAATTCTTTTAACATATAATCAATATAATCAATATCAACTTTTTTTGGTACTGCAAATTTAGGTTTATAAAAGTTTTCATCATTTATTCCAGCAAATAATTTTATTAGTTTTTGAAAATTTTCTGCTGCAGGATGTTCTTTGCAAACATAGCCTCCCCATTCTACATAATCTGTAAAAAAGAAGCGTTCTATACCGGATTCATTCCAAAAAATACTGCGGGACCCTACTCTTGTTGGTATATTAGCAATCCACATCATGGCTGCCAGCCTTGTACGTGGGTCTAATGATATGGATAAATCAAAATTATATTTTTTTAATTTCTTACCCATTTTAAAAACAGCTAAGTAATCACCCTTACTTTTATAGCTGTAGGAAATAACATGTTCCACTCCATCTATGTTCTCAAATAAACCAACTAATCCAGATTCTACTAAAAATGATACCTTGCAACCCGGATAAAGTTCCTTTAACAAAGGTATTACTGATGTTGCATGTATTAAATCGCCTAAATGCATCATTGCATCTACTAAAATATTTTTGTAAATTTTTTCAGACATTTTTAATTTTTACCTTTCATAATATTTTAGTCCAAAAGTTTGCAATTTTTAGCCTTATTAGCTGCCTTATTATGGATTTACCTTTCATGTTCTTGCTTGGCTGCGGCATTCTTTCATCCGCAAAAGCCGTTTTCTTAAAATATTTGTAATACATATCATTAAAACCTTGATGATATGTAAATTCCCACGGCTTATAACGTCCGGCATAATGTATAATAGCAGGGTTGCGTTTTGCTTCAAGCGCTTGCTTTCTGAAAAATTTATTAAATAACACTTTGGGGAACAAATTGTATACAGGAGGTATAATATTCCAACGTAAATCAAGAGTCAGCCAGTTATTCATAAAAAGCTTATTCAGCGCATCCTGGTCATGATGTGGAAACTGATTTTCATTAATAATTTCTAAAATCTGCTTAGTGTAATTTTCCTGGCGCCATTTTTTTAAGTTTATCAGCAAAACACCTGAATTAAAATACGCTTTTCCTTTTGGCAAGCCTATAACTTCTTTTTTTTGCCTGCATAATCTATTAGATGCCATAATGCCAAAATCAGGTACAGCAGCCAATGCATATTTTTTTATATCATTCTGCCATAAATTTTTTATATCGTCATAAACTAATAAATCAACGTCTAAATAAATTACTTTTTCAATATCATCAGGCATAATATCTGCTAATGCAAGCCTAAAATAAGCAGCTTTGCTTACATGACCGCTTAAATAAACATTTTTAAACTGTTCTTCCTGTACAGCTATAAATTCTACGGTTGTATTAAGTTTAACTGCAGTATTTTTTAACTTCGTTATCTTTTCTGACGAAATATTATCGTTAATTACAAAAAAACAAACTTTTTCTCTTGTTTTAGCCATAATTGATGCTATAACAACGGCAATATGCTGAGCATAATTATCGTCAGAAGCAAATACGATATTTATTTTATCATTCATAAAATCATCCTTAGTAATCTAACATGTTATTATAATTTTACCACACTTAAACGTTAAATTCAGTATCTTTACTTGTTTGAAAAAAGAAATTATAATACTAATATGGATTTTATTGACAATGTCTAAAATATAACTGAAATTTGAAAGGGCAAAACAAAGAATGGATAACAAATATTTTATTTTAATGCTTGCTTTATATATACTTCCTTATCTTTTTTACGTTTCAGTTTCGCATGGCCTAGGCCATAAAGCAGAATATTTACAACTGCGGCGTTTTATACCATGCGCCATATTAGCGGTACTTCCTGTAGCTTTAGCTAATGTACCGTTAACTTCACCTATGTTTCTAACCAGCTTTATTACCGGCATAGCCTGGATTGTTACATATCCATTTTTATATTTTATAACATACCGTAAAAACTCTTCTGATTTTGGTTTTCACTTAGATACTGTTTTCGGCCTTTATGTTATTGGTTGGCTAATGAGCTTGAAAATATTAGTAATTAATTTTAAAATACTACCATATACAACATTGCCGATAATTTCGACTATAGAATTTTTAATTTTACTTATCCCCATTGCACAATGGGTTTATTATTATTTATATCATTCATGTATTAGCGAAGATGGTATGAGTATGATCCAAGATACTCATTATAATGAAATCATTGAATTTTTCAAACAATTTTCATTGTTATTTAATATTACTATTTTTAGTTTTATTTTTTTCATTTATGGTATTATTATTTTCTTAAATTTTCAATTCAACTACATAAATCTTACATTAACACAACTCATTCCTATTTTAGTTACAACTTTATTTTTAACATATTACCTTTGGAAAAATGGCGAAAAAGCAAAACAACAAGGCGTATTTGTACGAACCGGTATAATAGAACTTTATTTAGATGTTAAAACATATCTAAAAACTTCGTTATTATATCAAACCAACATGCAGGAACGTATTAAGGATTTAACCGTCACTCCTTCACAACCGCAATTCAGCAAACCTTCTACAATTATTATGGTTATCGGCGAATCTGAATCTCGTGATTATATGAGTGCTTTTACCGATTACCCAGTAGAAACAACACCATGGCTTTCAGCAAAAAAAAACTGATAAACATTTTATTTTATATCCAAATGCATATTCCTGCGAAGCAAATACTGTACGCAGTTTAGAGCGTGCTTTAACTGAGTTTAATCAGTATAATAACAAACAATTTTATACCTCTTGTTCCGTTATTGATATTGCCCATAAAGCCGGTTACACAACACATTGGTACAGTAATCAGGGCCATTTGGGAAGTGCTGATACGCCCGTAACTTTAGTTGCTAATACATCTGGCACAGCAAAATGGACCAAGCAAAATTTAAACCAAGTACAATATGACGAAGCTTTGCTTGACTATCTGGATGAGGTTGACCCAACAAAGAATAATTTTGTAGTCATTCATTTAAAAGGCAATCATTTTAATTTTATTAACCGTTATCCGCAAAGCTTTGCTAAATTCAGTGAACCAGGAAAATACGATTTAATACCTAACTACATCGATTCCATCCGTTATACGGATTATATTCTGCAAAAAATTTGGGAATACGGCACGCAAAAATTAAATTTGCAGGCAATGTTGTATTTTTCGGATCATGCAACCATACCTGATAAAAGACGTGCACCTGATTTTGGTGGTTTTGCAACTGTTCGTATACCAATGTTCACTTATTTTTCCGATGAATATATAACAAAATTCCCTAAAACAGTTAATACTCTGCGGCAAAATGAAAATCAATATTTTACCAATGACCTTGCCTATGACTTAATGTGCGGTATTTTTAACATAAAATCCAATCATTTTGATGAAAGCAATTGTTTTGCATCGCCGCTATATAAATTTACACGCGAAACATTAAAAACTAATCTTGGCAAAATTGCCATTAAAGATGATACCAACTAAAAACGGTAAGGCTGTTAATCAGCCTTACCGTTTTTTCTATGGAGTTCATTTAATTTTAAATATTTTATCATCGTATAAATAAAATGCTGTAGACTCGAATACAACCCGCTCCAGCCATCAATGAAACCAGCTTCAACGATATACGCCCTAAAAAATCCATATGCTGCATGAAAGAATGCACTGCCTAAACTGGCTTTTTTATTTCGCTTATATGCATCTTCAGCCCAGATAGATGTATAATGTCCGGCTTTATCCCACCAGTCCTGCCAATTTTCATAGGTATAATGTTCAATATAACCTTTTAAACGTTCTTTAGGCATTTCATATATTGGGCGTTCATGAACTTTACCTTCCCAATGAACTCTGTCTGTACGGAACATTCTTATAACTTCATCCGGCTTAAAAATGCCATGCTTATATTTAAAGCCAAAAGCATGTATACGCCGCAGCATAGAATACTGCTTTTCTTCATTTTTAGTAAGTACATTTTCTATATTAGAAATAAGCTGCGCATCTAAAAATTCATCAGCATCCAGGTACAAAACCCACGGCGTTGTTACATGCTGCAAAGCAAAATTACGCTGCGCTGCAAAGTCATTATCCCAAGCACGGTAAACTACTTTTGCTCTGCAGCTTTCAGCAAATTCAACAGTTTTATCCGTACTGCCGGAATCAACAATTAAAACGTTGTCAGCACATTTTTGTGCATTTTGTATAACTTGCCTTATTGTTTTTTCTTCATTTTTAGTTAAAATAACAACGGTTAAATTATTCATTTCAGCTCTCCCAAATGTTGATTTCAAGCATATTTAACAACTATTTTATCTCATTTCCTTTTACAACACGCCAGGCAGTTATTTTTTTTGCGGCGTCTGCACGTTTTTTAATATCATCAGGTGCTTTGGCATTCAAATCATAAATTTTATCTTCCCATGCATAAAATTTATGATTAAACACAGGCTTATCGTTTGAAAATAAACTTGGCAAAATACTGCTGTACTGCATACTCGGTTGGCCTGCTATTTCTGCCAGCGTTGGCAAAATCTGCATAGCACAGCCTGTAGCGTTATCAGGCAGCCAGCCTTTTTGCACACCCTGCCCGTAAATAATACAAGGTATAGCTGAATAAGTTTTATCGTCAACTTCCTTACTAAAAGTAAAGCGTTCCGCATGGTCACCGGTTACTACAAACAAGGTATCCGGTTTTAATTTTTCTGTGCTGCGAACAAATCTTCCCATTGCCATATCAGCATACCAAATATGCCCAAGTTCAATTATTTTTTCATTGTCAGCAACAATATCATCCGGCAGGTTTTGCAAAACTTTGTTTTTGTCAAAACCTTCTTTGCCTACATCAATAGTATAAGGCGGATGATTAGTGGTTGTCAAAATAATGTGAAATGTTTTCTGTGCAGGATGCCCTTCAATATACTGATATACCTGTTCAAACAATGTTTTATCCGGGCAGCCCCAAGAGTTGCCGCCGCTGTATTTAAAATCACTTGCGCAATAGCACTCGTCAAAATTTTGTGCAAGCACATAGTTTTTAATATCACGCCATGAAGGCATGCCGCCATACCAAAATACCGTTCTGTATCCAGCATCTTTCATAATTTTGCCAAGGCCTGTTGCATACTGGCTTTTATAGCTTTCGGGCATACTTTCTTCTGTAATGCCTGCTTCGGCAAGGCCTGTTACAAAGCCGTTAACTGCCGGCATAGTACCGCTGCCATGCGCAAGCATAAGCGCCGTTGTACAACTTTTATCGCTGTTTACCATACGCAAAGCTTCATCAGTAAGCCCCATGAGCTGATATTTCGGCAGCATAGGCCACATGGCATAGCTTTCGCCTAAAATTACAATTACATTTTCCGGCTGATTTGCAAGTTTAGGCTCGTCAACCGTTCTGATAAAAGCATCTTCAATATTATCTGCCTGCGGATTACCGCCGAGTACCATGATTTCTTTGCGAAGTTCTTCAGCAGTTATATTAACATCCGTTATTTTCTGCTGTTCTTTATATGTTTTGTAAACGCGGTAAAAAGCCTGCCCATCATCGAGTATTGCTTCGTTTAAAAAGGCTGATTTTAAACGCTCTGCACTTTCAAAATTGATTGAATTTGCATAATTAAAGGCTCCGCCGTAACGTACAAATACAAAAAATATTGGCAGCACAATTACTACACGCACTATGGCAAAAAACAGCTGCCTGCTGTTTGTAATTTTTGCCGGGCGTGTTTTTATGTTTAAAAATTTCAGTAAAAGCCATATTAAAATACCGGTCAGCAAAAATGCCAGCGGCAAACGCCACAATAAGCCATATTCATTAATTGCCGTATCTAAAATAGCACCCCAGTCATCATGGGCACCGTTTATAAGCATAATATTAAAGCCGGAATTAAAAATTTCATAATAAGGTATAGCTGCACAAAAAGCAATGCTGAATACAGCAGTCATTAACGCCGACCATGTCTTGCGGATAATTTCAGACGGCCATTTCAGAAAACCAATCTGCGGCAATGTTGCCAAAACACCGCCAATAAGCGCTATCATTCCCGCTGTTTTCAGGCTTAACCTGAAGCCGTACCACTGACACAATAAAATATCCTGCATAGTACAGTCACTTAAATAAGTATTAAAAATACCTATAAAAATTAATCTGAAAACACTAAACAGGATAGTAAAATATAAAAATATTTTTAAATCTTGCTGTAAATTATGCCAAAAAATTTGAAAACGCTGCATTTTACGCCTCTTGTTTTTTATTTTCCAACATTTTCTCTGCCGCTTCGATAACCTGTGCTACAGTAAGGCGCGTCATGCACTGCATATCGCCGCATTTATGCTTCATACCGCTCGCACAACCAAGGCACGGCGGCTGAGCAGTTACAATAACAGCATCTTTGGTATAAGGTCCATAAAGTTTGGGGTTGCTTGGCCCATACATGGCTACAATGGGCACCTTCTGGCTGATGGCGACGTGCATAGGTCCGCTGTCGTTAGTGATAATCAGGCTGCACCTGCGCATGGCTGCGGCTAAGGCCCCAATACCAAACGCGCCTGTTGCGATAACCGGCGTTGTTTTCATGTGGCTAACAGCGTCCTGCACCATTTCTTCATCCATAGCTCCACCAAAGTACACAACCTTGTAGCCGTTGTTCGCAAAATGGTCGGCCACTTCGGCAAAACGCTCCGGCGCCCAGCGTTTGGTAACCACCGCGCTGCCGATGTTAAAGCCAATCAGCTTGTCCTCCGGCGTTACGCCGTGTTCCTTCCAAAAAGTATTGGCTTCTTCGATATGGCGCTCGCCGGGGAAAATTTCCAGCCCGTTATTTGTCAGGTCTTTTACGCCAAGCTGCTTCAGCACGTCCAGATACATATCCGCCGCGTGCATAGTACGGTCAAGCGGCGTAAAAACGTCCCAGCGCCATTTAAAAATGGTATGAGTTGTGCCGGTACGCAGTTTAACACTGGTCAGCGCATCAATAAAGGAGCATCTTTCGTTAGGATGCAGGTTTATCAATACGTCAAATTTATGCTTGCTTAAATGGCGCGCACAGGCAATTAATGCCAGAATACTGTTGTCGCGTCCTTTTTTGTCGATTGTAATTACTTCGTCAAGATAGGGATTAAAAAGCACTACGTCTTTTAACTTTTCATCCACCAGCATGGCAATATGGCTGTCCGGCGCAGCCTTGCGCAGCGCATGAATAAACGGCGTCGTCAGCGTTAAATCGCCAAGATGCATTAAAAAGGTAACCAGTATTTTTTTGCCGTTAAGTTCAACCATTTGTTTCACCACGCTTTTTTGTATAATGCCCGTACACCATTTCCGGTGTAATATCGTACATACAGTGCCAGTCGCTGCAATGTTTTTTTAAGCAGCCTGCGCATTTGGCCGGGCTGATAATTACTGTACTGTTTTTACTGCCGTATGGGCCTGTACGGTCTGCCTTGGTAGGCCCGTACATGGCTATAAGCGGCTTTTTAAGCGCCGCCGCAAAATGGAGCGGTCCTGTATCGCCGCTGATATAAAACACGCTGCCTTTAATCAGCGCTGCCAGTTCGCGCAGCGAGGTTTGCCCGATTAAATTAATCAGCTTGTCCGATGGGCAGCCTTTGACGATTTCTTCGCCCTTCGGTGCGTCATCCGGCCCGCCTGCCAGCACCACGCTTGCGCCGCCTTTAATAATCATCTGCGCCAGCTTGGCGTAATTTTCCGGCGGCCACACTTTGGTTTCCCAACGCGCACCTGGCACCATTACAACGTATTCGCCGCGCAGACCTTTATTTTTAAGTTTTTCCGCCACGGCTTTGCTTTCTTTGGTCAAATCCGGCAGCGGAAAATGTATTTCATTTACCTCTGCGCCCAGATAACGCGCAACGTCAAGATAACGCTCGATAACATGGTCTTTGCTGTGACTGCCGCAGATTGGGCGGCTGACGAACCTGCTGCCTTCGCGCATTTCGCAGTAGCCAATGCGGCTCTTGCAGCCACTGATTGCCGCCAGCACGGCGCTTTTAAACAGCCCCTGCAAATCAATCACCAAATCAAAGTGCCTGGAGTGCAGCAGCGCGCGCATTTCCCTGAAATAATGAAGCTTATCGCAAAGGCCCATTTTATTAAATTTTACCTTATCAAAATAAATAACTTCGTCAATAACGGGCGGGTCAGGCAAAAAGCCTGCAAACTGCGGGTGCACCAGCCACGTTATTTTTGCTTTTGGGTAACGCCTGCGCAACGCGTCCGCAAACGGCAGCGAGTGCAGTATGTCACCCAGCGAGCTCATTTTAATAAGTAAAATATTTTTATATTCCATCTCACGCTATCTCTTTAACCAAATCAAGTAAACTGCCGCCTTCAAACAGGTATCCTTTAATGCCTGCCGCTTCCGCGGATTCCACATCGCGCGGCTTGTCACCGATTAAAAAGGCAGTATCCTTATCAATATCGTATTCTTCAAAAGCACGCAGAATCAAGCCCGGCTTGGGTTTGCGGCAATCGCACTCCACGGCAAACTCCGCCACTGCGCCGCCGGGAAGATGCGGGCAGTAATAAAATTTTTCTATTTTCCCGCCTGCTTCTGCAATCTGCTGCGCCATATAGTCATGCAGCTTCTGCATGTCACTAACTGTATAATACCCGCGGGCTATGCCGCTCTGGTTGGTAACAACAAAAATTGTGTAACCTTTTTTGGTAAGATAGGCCAGCGCTTCTTTGGCACCGTCAATCCATTCCAGGTCTTCAATTTTATATAAGTAAGATTTATCAACGTTTAAAACGCCGTCGCGGTCAAAAAATGCAGCCTTAAGCTTCATATTTGTAATACCCGCCGGTCTTATCCAAAAGTGCGCAGTATTCTGCTACCGCTTCGTCAATATCGGTAAAGCCGCCGTCGTAGCCTGCTTCCAGAAGTTTCGTGGTATCTGCCTGCGTATAGCTCTGGTATTTGCCGCGCAAAACATCCGGGAACGGAATGTATTCCAGCGTGCCGCTGCCGAAATGCTTGAGCACGCCTTTGGCAAGCGTATTGAAGGTATGCGCATGTCCGGTGCCGCAGTTGTAAACGCCGCTCAGTTCCGGATGATCCCAGAAGAAGAAGTTAACTTTTACAACATCTTTTACATAAATGAAGTCACGGGTCTGTTCGCCGTTGCCATAGCCATCGATGCCTTCAAACAGTTTAACCTTGCCTTCGGCTTTCCACTGGTTGTACATCTGGAATACCATGGATGCCATTTTGCCTTTGTGGTTTTCCTGCGGGCCGTAAACGTTAAAGTAACGCAGGCCAACAAGCTGGCTACCTGTTTTGCCAAAATAACGGCGGGCATAGTTATCAAAGAAAAGTTTGGAGAACGCATAAACGTTCAGCGCTTCCTCGCATTCCGGTTTTTCGGTAAAGCCGTGCGCGCCGCTGCCGTAGGTAGAAGCGGAAGAAGCGTAAATCATCTGGATTTTTCTGTCTGCTGCAAAGTGCATGAGGTTTTTGGTATATTCAAAGTTGTTCTGCATCATGTATTTGCCGTTGTATTCCATGGTATCGCTGCATGCGCCTTCGTGGAAAATAACGTCAATTTTTTCATGATTGAATTTGCCTGCTTTCAGTGCTTCGGCAAAATCAATTTTATCCATATAATCCAAAGCCTTTAAGCCCTGAATGTTTTTGAATTTTACCATATTGGTAAGGTTATCAACGATAAGGATATCATCGCGTCCGCGTTCGTTAAGGCCTTTAACAATGTTGCTGCCGATAAAGCCGGCACCGCCGGTTACAATAATCATAATTTGCCCTCCTTTACAAGCTGCGCTACTTTTTCCAATAACCCGGTTGTAGAATAACCGTCTTCAAATTTTATAATCTGTACTTCACCGGCGTATTCGCGTCCGGCTACTTCTTCAGGTTTATAATCGCCGCCCTTAACCAAAATATCGGGGCGGATTTTTTTCACAAGTTCTGTTGGCGTGTCTTCGTCAAACAGAACTACGGCATCAACGCAGGCCAAAGCCGCCAGCACACGCGCACGGTCAAGCTCGTGGTTAAGCGGGCGCGTTGCGCCTTTCAAGCGTTTTACGGAAGCATCCGTGTTAAGCCCGACAATTAAATGCCTGCCGAGGCGTGCCGCCTGCTCCAGATACGAAACATGCCCGACATGCAGAATATCAAAGCAGCCGTTGGTGAAAACAATTTTTTCGCCGCAGGCACGCCAGGTATTGGCCAGCGATTCGATTTCCTGCCAGCTGAGCGTACGGTAGCCATAACCATCTTTACGCTGCTCGGCAAGCAAATCCTTTAAAAGTTCATCGCGGTGTACGGGGTAGGTGCCAACTTTGCCAACAACAATGCCCGCCGCACGGTTTGCCATGTAAACGGCATCCTCCAGCGCCAGCCCGCCTGCCGCACCGGCCAGCAGGGTTGCCGCAACCGTGTCGCCTGCGCCGGAAACATCAAACACATCAAGCGCCGTTGCAGAAGCGTTAATAATAAGCCCGTCCCGTCCTGCCAGCGTCATGCCTTTTTCGCTGCGTGTTACAACTACATTTTTTATATTGTACTGCATCGCAGCAGCACGCGCCAGGCGCAAAACAGGTTCGTCCTCGTTAGGCACGGTTTCATGCGCAGCTTCGCACATTTCCTTTAAGTTCGGCGTAATAAAATCGCAGCCGCTGTATTTCGTCCAGTCCGCACCTTTAGGGTCAACCAGTACAGGTACTTTATGCTCCCCTGCCGTTTTAATTACCCACTGCAGAAAGTTATGCGAGCATACTCCTTTAGCATAGTCCGAAACAGCAATGCCGTCCAACCCGCTGTCAATGAGGTTTAACAGCCACTCTGAAAGGCGTTCAGTTTCATCTTCAAAAAGGTCGCCTACCTCTTCAAAATCAAGGCGCAGCATTTGCTGCTTGGCGCCCAATATGCGCATTTTGGTAATGGTAGAGCGCTTATCCGATTTTATCAGCCCGCTGTAATCAATGCCGGCTTCTGCCATCATGCCTTCCAGCAGGCGGCGGTTTTCGTCATCGCCGGTAACGCCACCCACATAAACCTTACATTCCAGATGCGCCAGGTTAGCAGCAACGTTCGCTGCACCGCCAAGCACGGAAGTAATGCGCGTTACCTTATTTACAGGCACCGGCGCTTCCGGCGAAATGCGTTTTACGTCGCCGTAAAAATAACGGTCCAGCATTATATCGCCGATAACGGCAATTTTTAATTGTTGTATTTTTTCTGCTAAAAATTTTGTGCAGCTGAGTTGTGACAATTTATTCACCATCCACCAGTTCGCAGATTATATGGCCGATTAAAATGTGCATTTCCTGTGCGCGCGCCGTTACCGGGCAGGGAATGGCGATGCAGATGTCACATTCGTCCTTCATTTTGCCGCCGCCCTGCGCCGTCATGCCAATGCAGTGCATGCCTCTGGCTTTGGCTTCGGCAATAGCCGCCAGCACATTTTTACTGTTGCCGCTGGTAGAAATGCCAACCAGCACGTCGCCCTGCTGACCGAGCGCTTCCACCTGACGGGAAAACACGCGGTCATAGCCGTAGTCGTTGGCAACTGCCGTTAAGATGGAAGTATCGACGGTAAGCGCAATACCGGCAATGCCTTTGCGCTCTTTTTGAAAGCGCCCTACAAATTCGGCTGCCAGGTGCTGGCTGTCGGCTGCGCTGCCGCCGTTTCCGCAGAACAGAACCTTATGCCCGCCTGCCAGTGCTTTTTTTATAATGGCAGCGGCATCAGCCACCTGCTGCATTATTTCACTCTGCGCAACAAGCTGCGCTAAAGCAATATGTTCTTCAAAACGTGTTTTGATGATATCCATAACTCACCTCTTACCAGTTCAGGAATTCATACTTAATATTCAACTGTCTGTCGCCGCCGTCAAAATGCTCCTGCTGATATTCAAAGCTGATTGCCCAGCAGCAGAAACGGTGCGTCCATGTATAAGTAGTTTCGTAATTTTCATGCTGGCCCATATCGTAACGGTTAACAATAGTAAAAGTATTCTTGTCATCAGGCTTGTAGCTGATGCCGTTGCGCAGTTCGCGCTCCATATCAGGCTGGTCATAATCAAACAGGTTGCTCGTATATTTTTCTCTGTAATATCCTGCCCATGTATACCATTTATCGCTTATTTTCTGGCCTAAAGTACCATAATATGCCATGGTATTAGTGGTTTCATCGGTATAACTTTCATCAACCCACTTTTTGCCTACCGATAAATCAAGGAAGGTATTTTTGCTGTTAAACAGGTAAATACGGTCATGCGTTAAGAAAGCCCCGTACTCTGTATGCCAACTTTGCCTGCCTGTTTCTTCATTTTTCCACAGGCCTCTGTGAGCATAAAAATTATAAGTTACAGGAATGCCGTCAATAAAATAATGCGGTTTATAGTAAAAACCAATATCGTTCTTTTTATCTACCCATTCATCGTCTTCTTCAAACCAGCCGCTCTGGTAAGTAAGGTAGTAATTGCGCTGGTCGTGCTTTACCTCAGCTACAGGCTTAAAATGCCCCTGGCTGTAATACGGCAAATCCGCTTTTAAAGTTGTGTTCTGGTCAATGTTATAATCATAGCGCAGGCGGATATACATGCCTTTGTCATCGTCGCCATCATAGCCGATGGTAGGCATCAAGCGCGACGCGCCTTCATCACCGAGTTCATTTACCCATGTGTCACGCGAATAAACGTGAGTGCCTTTAACATAAACCTTTACATCATGCGCTACCATTTTTTCTTTCGGGTAAATTTCAAAGGTCTTAGCCGTAATCAAAAGGCACGGAGAATGTTCTACCGCCGGGCAGCGCGTCATTTCGCCGCCTTCGTCCATTACCATTTTATCAGGATATATTGTGGCATGCGGAGAGCGGAAAAAGTCTTTGCCGCCCTGCCCTTCAATTTTCTTAATTTCACCGGTTTTGGTATTAAAGTTATAATAAGCCCATTCGCCGTTCATTGTACTTTTGGGCTCCACCAGCGTGCCGCCCTGTTTCAGCCACACATCGCCGGTTTTCATGTTGCCTTCGGCACGTACGGTTTTCAAAGTTTCGTTGCCCTGCGTAATTACAACATTGCCCTCGGCAACAAAATCGCCGCTTACAGAATCATAACTTGCATAATCGCCGGTCATGGTTATCGGCAAAGGCTCTGACTGCGCAGCATCAATTTCTTCGCCGCTTCTTGTTTTGCCGTCGGCTTTTACGTTTTCGGCTTCCGCCTGCGTCATCTGCCTGTCAAAATCCGGCTCGGCATAACGCCCGTCGCCGCTGGTATAGTTTTCTGCCCAGGCAGTGTTTAAAGTTGCTGCTGCCGCCAGGCATACGGCTGCCAAAAGTTTTTTATTCATTGCTCCGCTCCTTGCTGGTATATTTTCACAAATTTAATTTAAAACATTCTATAACAGTATAATTATAACACATTGTGCTATGCTGTTAAAGACGCACGGCCGCCGCACTTTTTAAATAATTGCAACATTTGCTGGCTGCGCTTTTATATTTGCCGCCCGATATGCCTAAAAACAAACGGCAGGCTGCGCCGATATAAAAATTCAACGCAGGCTGCCGCCGCTATTAACTATTTTTTCCTGTTTTCGGAGTCAAATCATATTTTTTAAGATAACGGTACAAAGTTACGCGGCTGACATCAAGCATGCCTGCCAGCTTGCTGATATTGCCGCCGGAGGATTTCCATGCCGCAATAAAGGCGTCTTTGTCGTATTTCCACGATTTTTCCAGCGTTTTATCGCCGGGCAGTTTGATATTTTCCGCTTCGATAATGCTTCCCGGTGTATGGAAGAAAGCCTGCTCAATAACGCCCTGCAATTGTTTGATATTGCCCGGCCAGCTGCAGCTCTTTAAAAGCTCCAATGCTTCCGGCGAAAGGCGTTTCGGCGAAAGGTTGTGCTGCGCCGACATTTCCGCAAGAATATGCGCCGCAATAACTTCAATATCCTTGCTGCGCTCGCGCAGAGGCGGAACGCGGATGGTAGTATCAAGTACCAGCTCATACAAAGAACGGCTGAACAGGCCCTTATCCGCCAGGCGTTTAAGGTTGGAATCGCAGGCAGCAATTACGCGCACATTAAGTTTTTTGCGCATGCCTGTTTCTTTATTTAAAAGGCCGTTTTTCAAAGCATCTGCCAGTTTGTCGCCCATTTCAACCGGCAATTTTTCCACTTCGTCCAAAAACAGCGTGCCGCCCATGGAAAGCTCCAGCTTGCCTGCCGTCGGCTGATGGTCGCCGTCCTCGCTGCCGAAAAATTCTTCTTCCAGCGTGCTGAGCGGCGCGTTGGAGCATTTAACGACAATCAGCGGTGCGGCTGCGCGCGGGCTGGCCTGATGAATGCCGTGTGCCAGGCGCTGCTTGCCGGTGCCCGGTTCGCCCTGCAAAAGAATATTGTTGTCGCTGCGGGCAATGCGCGAAGCCTTATGCTGCAAAGCAAGGAACTCGCTCGTTTCGCCAACCATGCTGTACAGGCTGTAGCGCGAGCTGTAACCCGTTGCATGGGCAATGGTCGTTTTCAAGTCTTCAATCGACATGCTCATAACCAGCGCGCTTTCAACCTCGCTGCCAACTTTTACCGGCATAACGGTGGTAATGTCTTCATAAGTGCGGTCCTGCGTAATCCAGGTAATTTCGCGGCGGTGCGTAGGCGTACCCTGCAAAGCCTTTTTAATGGGAATATGCTCATAATTAAGGAAAATATCCTCAAGGTTTTCCCTGCCTTCAAGGCGTTTTTTAGCATTGCTGTTGCAGTATTTCAGTTTTTCGTCCTGCCCAATCCAATAAACGGCAACCGGCAGTTCTTCCATCATCATTTTCTGGATACTCCAGTATTCAAGCATCTTCAAATGCTGCTCAATGGCATATTTCATTGTTAAAAGCAGCGAAAGCAGAAGGTCATACGGCAAGTCATTCTGGTCCAGCGAGAAGAACGAAATAATATAGCGGATTTTGCCGTCAACACAAATCGGTGCGCTGCAGGCATCGCCGGAATGGCTGTCTTTAATCCACATTTCCGGGCCGAACATTAAAAACGGCACATTATGCTCGCGCGCAATGCTGATGCTGGAAGTACCAACATCTTCTTCAAGCACGCGCATGCCCTGAATATCTTCAATTACGCGCTGAAAGAACGGCAGGGCATAGTTTTTAATAACATAGCCGTCCTCGTCTATCAGCAGCATGCTTAAATTATGGATGTTAAAATGCTGCTTGCTCTGCTCATAAAGCCCGTCAACATATTTTACAATAAATTCATGCGTGCGCTGATGCTCGACGATTTCCTCGCGGCTCAGCTTGTTGATTTTCGGCATTGTTTCATGAGGCAGTTTCATTTTGCGGCAGCGCTGCCACGATTCTGCCACCCACGGATGTACGTTGGGGTCGACAATGCCTTCTTCCATAAATTTTTTATAATATAACGCCAGTTTTTCCTTATTGCGCCTTTCGCGAATCATTAAAGCTCCCCCTTAAATATATTTAAGCTGTTTCGCCGTTTTCAATCAAAACACGGCGGGCTCCATAATAATGTTCTTTCCAGTAACCGGTGTCAAGAGAATCAAGCACCACCCCGCGTGAAGTGGACGCGCTCCAGAACTTGCCGCTGCCGGCGTAAATCCCCACATGCGAAGCGCCGCTGGCATATGTGGAAAAGAACACCAAATCTCCCGGTTTAAGTTTGCTTTTCAGCACAAAAATACCGTCCAGCACCTGCGCGTCGGCCGTGCGCGCCAGCTTGGCATCATGCCTGCCGAAAACATACTGCACATAAGCGCTGCAGTCAAACCCTTTCGGCGTTGTGCCGCCGAATTTATAAGGCACGCCCTTGTATTTAGCGGCAGTTTTTACAATATCTTTGCCGCGTACATCGGCTATGCCTTCCATTTTAAAGGCTTCCCACGAAATTTTATTATAAGTTTTGGTATCAAGCTTGCCGCTTTTTTTCAGCCCATGTTCCTTTTGGAATTTTTTAATGGCTTCGGTTGTATCCTTGCTGATACGCCCGTCCTTGCGGTCAACATCATACCCTAAAAGCTCCAGCTTTTGCTGCGCCACCGTCAGCTTCCAGTCACGGGCAGGCGCCTTGGTTTTATTTTTGGCCATTGCCAGAGACGGCAGCAGGCACACCAATAAAAGGCAGCAAATAACTGTCAGCCAGCTTTTTTTGCGCATAACAGTCCTCCCTTCATTCCTAAAACGGCTTTTTAATAAAATAAATTTTTCAAAATATTACACAACGGCAAAAACGCTTTGCAAATAAGCAACTTATAATACACTTTTCGAGTATATTATAACGCATTTAACAGTTTTTGAAAAATCTTTTTTAATAACTTTGTGCTTTCTCAGTGTAAAAAATAATCCGCAGCTCATTAATTATCCGCCGTTTTTAAAATAATTGATATTTTTAGCAGCATACGTATAAGAATCTGTAAAATTTACAGCCGTAAAACAGCCGCGCCTTTAAAAATTTACATTCTAGCAAATTGCACCGCAACTATGTTTGTGCTACACTAAAAACGAGGTTTGTTTAAAATGAAAAGGTTTACATTTATTATTTTTACAATTTTAATAATGCTGTTTTCTGCCGCCTGCAAAAACGAAACCAAAACCCCTGCACTTGGCAGCGGTAATGTTTATTTTACCGTGTATGATATTACGGCGCCTGCCGGAGGGCAGATTTTGGGTCTTATTTTAGAAAAAGGCGACCGCATCGGCAAAGAGCAGCCCCTGTTTGCCATAGACGACAAACAGCTTGCGGAAGAAATAAAGCAGTCAGACGCCAACGCAGCCCGCGCCGAAGCAGAACTGAAAATAATGCAGAACGGGCAAAGCAGCCCCAATAACGGCGCTGCACTTGCCGCAGCGCAGCAGCAATACGAACAGGCCAGCGCCAAAGAAGCAAAAATGGCATCGCTTTATAAAATAGGCGCCATTGCCCGCAGGCAGTACGAAGCGGCTTCCGCCGAAAAATCAACGGCACTGGCGGCCTTAAACGCCGCGCAAAATGCCGGCAGCCTTGTTAAGGCATCACCCGAAGCCATTGCCCAAAAACAGGAAGAACTTAAAACCTTAAAGAAAAAATATAACGCCCTTATGCAAAAGCAGCTGGCGCTGGAAACCGAAAGCCCCTGTACCGGCATTGTTGAAGAAAAATACCATAATGCGGGCGAAACCGCCGCTGCCGGAGAAAAAATCCTCAGCATCCGCGATTTGGAAAATTGCAGCGTAAACATCAAAATATCCGCACAGGCGGCGCAAAGCCTTAAACCGGGGCAAAAAATAACCGCCCATGCCCAAGGCATAAACAAAACCTTTAACGGCAGCATTGCCAAAATAGAAAACGGCCTTGCAGAAATAAATATCGACAACACTTCGCTCGATTTAAAAGAAGGAACCGAAGTAACCGTAAGCGCCGTAAATTAATGGCGATTTCACAATTCTGTGTTATAATAAACTTAACAAAGCATAAAGGAGGATCTTACTATGGCATTACTTGATAAAATTGGCGAATTCGCTAAAATTGCGGCTAATAAAACCGAAGAAATTACCAAAACCATCGGCGAAAAAGCAGAAGCCGCTCTGGAGATCCAAAAATTAACATCCCTCGTAGGGAAAGAAGAAAGCAAAATTGAAAGCACCTACAAAAAAATGGGCAAAATGGTTTGGGAAAAATCACAAAACTGCGATTGCCTGCCCGATGAATTTAAAGAAGAATGTGAAGCAATTAAAGCAAGCCTTGCCGCAATAGATGATTTGAAATTTAAAATTGCCAACATTAAGGCAACTGCCTTTAACGGCGACGAACCCAAAACCACCTGCCCCAACTGCGGTGCGGCCGTAGGCATCAGCGCCAAATTCTGCAGCGAATGCGGCAGCAAAATGGAACCAGTTGAAACTGCAAAAACAGTAGAAGCTGAAGTAGTTTCCGAAAGTGCCGAACACAAAACTGAAGCGGAAGCAGAAGTTGAAGTTATTACCGAAGAAACAAAACCGGAAGAAGCTAAACCGGAAACCGAAGCTGCCGAAGAAGCAAAACCTGCTGACAAACAATAACTAAATATTTAACCCTACAGCATTATTAACTGCACCTCAAAAGCAATACCGTGCTTTTGCAGGTGCAGTTTTTATATTATTTTCAGAAAACATTATGGCACAGAAATGCTATAATTATATTATCTGTTTAAAATTTTATGCAGCGAGGGGTTTTAACATGCAGCAAACCAATAGTTTTAAAGGCATTGTTATGCTGTTATTATGTTCGTTTATCTGGGGCACGGCCTTTGTTGCCCAAAGCGTCGGTGCCGATTTGCTCGGCCCGTTTAGTTTTAACGGCATACGTTCTTTTTTAGGCGCATTTTTTCTTGTTCCCTGCATTGCCGTAATCGACAGGCTTTCCGGCAAACCGCTTTCCTTCTGGGGAACTGATGACAGCCACAAGCGCGGCGACCTTATTACTGGCGGCCTCTGCTGCGGCGTGCTTTTAACCATTGCCAGTACTTTACAGCAAACCGGCATCGCTTACACATCCGCCGGCAAAGCCGGGTTTATAACGGCGCTTTATATTGTTATAATCCCTATTTTAGGGCTGCTAGTAAAAAAACATGTAACTTTTATGCAGTGGGCGGCCGTTGCCGTTGCCGCTGCCGGTATGTACTTCATCTGCATTAACGAAGGCTTTTCAATCAACAAAGGAGATTTAATTGTACTTGCCTGCGCCGTAGTTTTTGCCGTGCATATCATGGCCATTGAGCGTTTTACCCAGCTTGTTGACCCGGTGCGCATGTCAGCCATTCAGTTTTTTGTATGCGGCATGTTAAGCCTGCCGGTTATAATCTGGGCCGAACAGCCGGAACTTTCCGCCATCACCGCGGCCTGGCTGCCGCTGGCACACGCCGGAATTATGAGCTGCGGCATTGCCTATACCCTGCAAATCGCCGGGCAAAAATATGTTAACGTAATACTTGCCTCCATACTGCTGAGCCTGGAATCCGTCTTTTCCGTGCTCGCCGGGTGGATGTTCCTCGGCGAAACGCTCTCCATGCGCGAAATCGGCGGCTGCGTGCTTGTTTTTGCCGCAATCCTGCTCGCGCAGATACCCGAAAGAAAGTAGCAAAAACACTATAAACGCACAAAAGCTGACGTTAAGTTAACGCCAGCTTTTTTATTAATATTCACACAAAACCCCGGCGGTAACGGCTGCCGGGGTTTAATACTGCCATTAATCAATTAAATTTTAATGAAGTTTAAAACGCTTATTAATATGCGCCGCGGAATTTCATAGCTTCGTCCAGACGGTTAAGGGCTACGATATAAGCTGCGGTACGCATGTTAACTTCGTATTTTTTAGCGGTGTCATATACCTGTTTAAACGCGCCGATCATTGACTGGGTCTGTTTATCAATAACTTCTTCTTCAGTCCAGAAATAACGGTACAGGCACTGAACCCATTCAAAGTAGCTTACTGTTACGCCGCCGCCGTTGGCGAGAATATCCGGCACAACCAGAATGCCTTTTTTATCAAGAATTTCGTCAGCTTCCGGAGTTGTCGGGCCATTAGCGCCTTCAACGATAATTTTTGCCTTAACATCAGCCGCATTGTCTTTGGTAATCTGAAGTTCCATTGCGCACGGAGCAAGCACAGTAACTTCCATTGCCAGAAGTTCGGCGTTGCTTATAGCTTTGCTGCCCGGGAAGTTTACTACGCTGCCGGTTGCCTGTACGTGTTTTTCAACTTCGTACGGGTCAAGGCCGTCTTCATTCATAATAGCGCCGTAAACATCGCTTAAAGCCACAATTTTAACGCCAAGGTCGTGAATGAGTTTAGCAGTCCAGCTGCCTACATTGCCGAAGCCCTGTACTGCGCAGGTTGCTTCTTTGGGTTTAATGCCCATAGCTTTAATTGCTTCGCCTGCTGCAACCATTACGCCGCGGCCGGTAGCTGCGGTACGGCCCAAAGAGCCGCCGATGCAGATTGGTTTGCCGGTAATGAAGCCCGGTTCATACTGGCCTTTCAGCTTGCTGTATTCATCCATCATCCAGCCCATAATCTGAGCGTTGGTATTCATATCAGGGGCAGGAATATCCATTTTTTCGCCGATAATGGGAGCGATTCTGTCAATATAGCCGCGGGTCAAACGTTCAAGTTCTGCCTGCGAAAGTTTGGACGGGTCAACAATAATGCCGCCTTTGCCGCCGCCGTAAGGCAGATTGGCTACTGCGCATTTGCAGGTCATCCAGAAAGCCAGAGTTTTTACTTCATCCATATTAACGCTCTGATAATAACGGATGCCGCCTTTGGCCGGGCCCATAATTGTGCTGTGCTGGCTGCGGTAACCGGTAAATACTTTGGTAGTGCCGTCATCCATTTTTACAGGAATGGAAACTTCCAGAGTTCTTTCCGGGCAGGCAATAATTGCCGCCGCATTCGGGTCAAGCTTCATAACCTCAATAGCTTTGTTCAGCGGAATCTGCGCCATTTCAAATAAATTCATAATCCATGCCTCCTTTAAAAATCTTAAATATAATATATTGTACAGTCTAAGATAATTTCATATCTAAAGAGCTGCTTTCAGCTTCATTATAACTCTTGCAAATACAAGTGTCCACTTATTTTTGGTTACAAACTGAATTTTCATAAACTTGCATTCAATTTATAAATTTGTTTTAAGCTCCGGAAATTCATCATAAACTGCGCCAAAATTAATACCGGAAATCGTTTTATTTTTATACCTCTCACGCAAATCGGCCATGCCGTTAAGCAAATGCTTGCTTGTTATGCCGTATTCTGTCGAAAGATAAGCTTCAACAAAAGCCGCCAGATGGTCGCAGCCTTTTAACATTCTGCCGTCCACCGCTTTATAGCCATGCCCGTCAACATTATATTTGCCGTTCAATTCTTCTTCGCTCACCTCGGTGGGAACACCGTCAAGCATTACGCGGTTGGTAAACTCGTTCTGCGTAAAGTAAATAATTTCCTCATGCCAGCCCCACGGCAGCAGCGGCAGCAGTTTTTCGGCAACCTGACACTTTTCAATATCCTTAATTAAATCGTCAAGCCCTTCCACAGAAGTTTTAACCGGCGAAATAATGTCACGTGTCAGCACCTCCGGCAAATCATGGAACAGACCACACAAAAAATCATTTACAATGCGTTCATCGCAGGCGCCAAGCTCTGCCGCACAAAAATATCCCAAAATGGCAACTATCAGCACATGCCCCATAACGGAAGTTTCCGGCACACGCGGCGACTGCGCCCAGCGTTTTTGAAAACGCAGCTGCCCTACAAGGTCAATAAATTTGCTGGTTTTGCCTTTCAGCGATATTTTCTGAACACCGGCCAAATCGTAATGGTCCTCGATGTTGCTTTCAATGGCAGCTTTAGTGGCATCAATGCCGTAAATTGCCTGATTAAAATGGTAGATAATGCCAAATTCCCACTGTGTTGCAAGGTAGTGCGCCGCCCGCAAAAGTTTTTTCTCCAACCGGTTTTCTTCCGGATAATCAAACCAGCGTTTAAGCTTATCAAAAAACACCTCATCCAGTTCCGGCACGCGGCGGGCAAGCTGGCTGTAAATCCAGGCATTCAGCTTGCGCCCGTGCACACGCATCAGCTCGTGGTAAATAGGCGGCTTGATGTCCGTTAAAATAATGCGGTGCATAAATTCAAAAATACCGCCTTCAATAAGCACGCGCCAGTTTAATTTTGCACCGTGGTCCTGCTCCTCATATTTGGCAAGAATATACAAAATCATCATTTTATGCGCCTGTTTGTCCAGTTCCGTAAAGCCGTTGGGGCGGATATGGTCGTTCCAACGCTGTATATGCGCTCCTTCAAACAAAAACTCTATAAACTTTTTACTCAGCATTTTTTCACCCCGCAAAAAATACGCATTTTTCATGAAAATCAGCAAAATTTCCAAATTATTCTTTATGAAGTTTAATATTCTCTGTTTTTTTTGCCTCTCCTGCATTTTTTTCAAAAAAGCATTGATTTTTTTACACAAAACTGTTTATAATATGATATCATTATATTAGTATCATGCAAACAAAATTTTTTATGAAAGGTTGTGACAACAAAAAAATGGAAGAAATGATCCGTTTGCAGGGAATTACCAAAAAGTACGGCAATAACCTCATCATCCCCAAGCTGGACCTTACCATTTACGACGGTGAGTTTTTAACGCTTTTAGGACCTTCCGGCTGCGGCAAAACCACTTTGCTGCGTATGATTGCGGGGCTTGATACGCCTACTACCGGCAAAGTTTTCCTTGATGACGAAGACGTTACCAATAAACCGCCCTATAAACGTGATGTCAATATGGTTTTTCAGCACTACGCATTATTCCCTCACATGACTGTTGAGGAAAACATAAAGTTTGGGCTGATGATGAAAAAAGTACCCGCCGAAGAACAAAAGGAACGTGTAGCGCAGGTACTGTACCTTACGCAGCTTGAAGAATTCCGCAACCGCCGTCCGCAGCAGATGAGCGGCGGCCAGCAGCAGCGCGTAGCTATCGCCCGTGCCCTTGTAAATAACCCTAAAGTGCTTTTACTGGACGAGCCGCTGGGCGCACTCGACTACCAGCTGCGCAAAAATTTGCAGCTGGAACTCAAGAATTTGCAGCGCGGCCTTGGCCTTACCTTCATTTATGTAACGCACGACCAAGAAGAAGCGCTTACCATGAGCGACCGCATTGTGGTTATGAATAAGGGCGTTATCGAACAGGACGATAACCCGGATACGATTTACCATTACCCCAACACCCGCTTTGTCGCCAAATTTATCGGCGAAAGCAACTTTTTTGAAACGGAAAGCGAAACGCTTGTTATCCGCCCGGAAAAGCTCAACCTCTGCCCGGAATACGAAGACGAACAGGCAGAAAAGCAGCACCCGGAACCAGGTTATTACGGAACCGTTGTAGACGTTGTATTTTACGGTACCATTGATAAAGTATTTATCCGTCTGGACAACTCCAACCAAACCGTTGTGGCCTACCAGTATTTTGACGACGTTAAACGCTGGTCGCCCGACGAGCGCGTAGGTATTTGGTGGCACCAAAAAGACGAGGTGAGAGTATCGCGATGAAAAACGGAAAACTGATGGTTGCCCCGGCAATGCTCTGGTTAAGCATCTTTTTCGTTATCCCGCTTCTCATCGTAGTTGCCGTTTCCTTTGCCGGGCGCACGCCTTACGGACAAATAATTTTTGAATTTACCCTAAAAAATTATCTGCGCTTTTTAGAACCTTTATATTTGCAGATTTTTGCCGACACTCTGATAGTAGCGGTTATTACTACCGTTGCTACCATCATCATGGGCTACCCGCTGGCATACTTCATTGCACGCCTGCCTAAAAAATGGCAGCAGCCGGGGCTGATTCTTGTGATGATACCTTTCTGGATTAACTTTTTAATCCGCTCTTATGCGTGGGTTATCATTCTGCGCACGCAGGGTGTTGTAAACACCTTTTTAATGAAACTTGGGCTTATTGAGCAGCCACTTCAGATGCTGTACAATGACGCGGCCGTAATGCTGGGCATGATTTACGCCCTGCTGCCTTTTATGGTGCTGCCGATTTACGTTTCCATAGAGCAGCTTGACCTGCGCCTGCTTGAAGCAGCCTCCGACCTTGGCGCATCGCCGATGACGGCTTTCCGCAAGGTTACCCTGCCACTGACAATGCCCGGCATTGCCGCAGGCACAATTTTAGTGTTTATTTCCTCGCTCGGCATGTTCGTTGTGCCGGACGTTATGGGCGGCGCTAAATCCGCCCTTATCGGCAACCTCATCCAGAACCAGTTTCTGGCAGCGCGCGACTGGCCTTTTGGCTCCGCGCTCTCCATTGTGCTGGCAGTAATGAGCCTTGTGCTGATTATCCTTTACTATAGGGCTTTGCAGTCGCAGGAAGGAGGGGCTAAAGATGCAAAAGACGTGGCGTAGCCATCTTCTTCTGGCCTATTCGCTTGTAATACTGGCCTTTTTATACCTGCCTCTTTTAATTCTTGCGCTGTATTCCTTTAACGAATCGCGTATTAACGCTGTATGGACAGGCTTTACGCTCGACTGGTACGCTTCGCTGTTCCAAAACCGCCGCGTGCTGGAGGCCCTTATGAACAGCCTGTTTATCGCCGTTATCAGCACCGTTGTTTCCACCGTACTCGGCACAATTGCCGCCATCGCCCTCAACCGCTATCAGTATAAGTGCAAACCGGTTATTAACGGGCTTTTGTATCTGCCGATACTGATTCCGGAAATCGTTATGGGCCTGAGCCTTCTGGTGCTGTTTGCACAGACGCAGGTTCCGCTCGGTAAAGTTACGCTTATTTTAGCGCACATCACCTTCTGCCTTTCCTTTGTGGTAATTACCGTTAACGCAAGGCTTGAAGGCATGCGCCATGAACTTGAGCAGGCAGCCATGGATTTGTACGCAACGCCGTTTCAAACCTTCCGTTACGTTACCCTGCCGCTTGCCATGCCCGGCATTATCGCCGGCGCGCTGATTGCCTTTACCCTTTCCATTGATGATTTTATCATCAGCTTCTTCGTGGCCGGGCCTAACTCCACCACGCTGCCGCTATATATTTACGCAATGGTAAAACGCGGCATTTCCCCGGAAATTAACGCCCTTTCCACCCTCTTAATGTTCGCAACCATTTCGCTGATTGTAATTGCGCAGATTTTACAGCCGCAGCACAGCAGCAAAAACAAAGATTGATTCCGTAAAACGGTTCAATAAAACCAAATAAAGAAAGGATGATTTGCAAAATGAAAAAACTTTTGGTCTTTCTCGTTTCCGTACTGACCATGGCCCTTCTCCTGACAGGCTGCGGAGGTGACACAGAAAAGAAAGATGCAGCGGCAGGAGGAGAACAGCAGGTTCTCAACCTCTTTAGCTGGGCCGACAATTTTGACCCGGAGGTAATTGCCGAATTTGAAAAGCAATACAATTGTAAGGTTAATTACGACGTATTTGCCAACAATGAAGAACTTCTGGCTAAAATTCAGGCCGGCGGAGCACAGTACGATGTAATCCAGCCTTCTGACTATATGGTTGCAACCATGCTCAAACTTGATTTGCTGGAAAAAATGAACATGGACAACATCCCCAACGCCAAAAACATTGTAAGCACTTTAAAAGCACCGGTTTATGACCCCACCGGCGACCATTCCCTCGTTTACACATGGGGCATTACCGGTATTGCCTACAACAAAAACTATGTTAAAGACATTCCCGACAGCTGGGAAGATTTGTGGAACCCTGAATATGCAGGCCGCCTGATTCTTTTAAACGACAGCCGCGAAACCATCGGCATGGCATTAAAGAAAAACGGCTTTTCCAACAACAGCACCGACCCTGCACAGGTTGAAAAAGCCTTCCAGGATTTGAAAACGCTTGCACCTAACGTACTTGCTTTCGATACCGATACCATTAAACAAAAATTCATTGCCGAAGAAGCATGGATTGGCACTATGTGGACCGGTGACGCAAGCTACACCCTGAAAGACAACCCCAATATCGGCTTTGTAGTACCTAAAGAAGGCGCTACCATCTGGGCTGATACCTTTGCTATCCCCAAAGGCGCAAAACATAAAGAACTGGCCGAAAAATTCATCAACTTTATCTATGACCCGAAAATCAGCGCTAAAAACTATGAATACATCGGCTACAATGACCCGAACGAAAAAGCTCAGGAATTCCACAGCGAAGAATTTAAAAATGACCCGATGCTGAAAATCGGTATGGATAACATCGACAAAGGCGAATGGCTGATTGATATCGGCGATGCACTGCCCATGTACGACCGTTACTGGACCGAACTGAAAACAGCAAAATAATGGTTATTGTAAAAATTTAAAAACTAAATGATAAGTTAATTAAAACCTCCGTTTCGTCAACAATCGAGACGGAGGTTTTGTATTTGTATTGTAATATGTATCAGAAAATTTAGCACAAAAATAAATTATTAAGCAGAGCCCAGATATTGAATAACTATTTTTTATAAAACATATGAATTTACTTCACTTACACTTAATACATACAATGCCCATGAAAAAACTTCTTTTATTGTAGATTCTTATATATTGTGCTATCATTTTAATTAAGATATTTCAATATAAAGAATGTTTTTACAAGTGAAATTGATTGTAGAACAGGAGAAAATGAAAATGAGTTATAGGCAATTGAATATTAAACATAGCTATGTTAGTTATGGAGATGAAAATATTTCTAAAGCGTTTCTTATTCCAGTATTACGACAAACTAAATTATATTGTAGAAGTGTTGGCTTTTTTTCCTCCAGTGTTTTTTCTACAATCATTGACGGAATTGTTTCACTGTCACGCAATAATGGTAAAATACAGTTAATCGCCAGTCCAAATCTGAGTGCTGATGATATACATGCAATAAATTTAGGTTATCAAAAACGCGAGGAAATAATTTCTGGATTATTTACACGTGATTTTAATGATGCAATTGCAAATTTAGATGATATCGAATTACAAGTTTTGGCATCCCTTATTGCGAGCGGTACCATGGACATTAAAATCGCAATTACTAAAGGAACCGGAATATATCATGATAAACTTGGAATTCTTCAAGACACTGATGGCAACACGATTGTTTTTTATGGTTCTGCAAATTCTTCTGTTAGCGGGTATAAAAATAATTATGAAAAGATTCGCGTAATTAAAAGCTGGGTACAATCCGATAAAGAAAGTATAGAAGATGAAATCAATGAGTTCAATACTCTCTGGAATAATACAAATCCTCATGTAACCGTTTACAGTTATACAACTTCAGCACAAACACAAATATTAAAAGTTCTTGAATCCCGAAAAACCACAAAAACTTCCGGAAAATCACAAATACAACTTCGCGATTATCAATTAGAGGCAATAACTGCATGGGTAAATAATAATTATCACGGATTTTATGTCATGGCTACCGGTACTGGTAAAACTTGGACTGCTATTTACTCTGCTGTTGAATTGCTAAAAAAGCACTCTGCAATGGTTGTAATCTGTGCTCCTTATAAGCATTTAGTGCGCCAGTGGTATGATGATGTGCAAATAGCTTTTCCAGAAGCCACTGTAATATTAGTTTCATCAGAAAATTCCAACTGGAGTCAACAAATAACAGAAGCGATTATTAAGCAGCATTATAATAAAAATACTCAGATTATAATAATTTCTACAATTACATCGTTTAATTTAAGTAGATTTAAATGCGAAATAAAGAAATCAACGCAAGATAAATTACTTATTGTTGATGAAGCACATAGATTTACTAATCGTGCCACAGAGTTAAAAGATGAATATAAATATATGCTTGGACTAAGTGCTACACCTTTTAGCGGTAAAAATTCTGCAAACGGATTAGCGTTAATGAACTTTTTTGGTGGAAAAGTATTTACCCTTTCAATTGAGGATGCACTTAACCGCGGTTATCTTGTTCCTTATTATTATCATCCTATTTTTGTAAATTCTACAGAAGCCGAAGAGAAACGTTTTAATAAAGAAAGCGCACAAATTGCAAGCTGTTTTAAAAATGGTATTTGTATAGATAAAGACAAGTTAGCAGTTCATTTACGTGCCCGCTTAAGGATTATATCAATGGCTGAAGAAAAACTTGATAGAATTACCGAACTACTTAAGTTTATTAAGGAAAAAGACCATTTTATTATTTATTGCGGTGATGGTCACTTGCTTGATAGCGATAACGAAGAAATTAGACATATTGAATTCGTAAAGCAAAAATTATCTTTGCTTGGTTTTAAATCAAGTAGATTTACTGCTACTGAAACCATGGCAGAACGCATGGAATTAGTGGACTCGTTCAATGATGGTGCCATAGATGCGCTTGCAGCAATCCGCTGCTTAGATGAAGGTATAAATATACCATCAATTAAAGGCGCCATGATACTTTCAAGCAATGACGATTATCGCGAATTTGTACAAAGACGTGGTAGAATTTTGCGAACATATAAAGATAAAAAATATGCTAATATATATGATGTTGTTGTACTTCCCTCTTACGATACTCCTAAAATGGCAGAAATTGAATTGCGACGATTCTACGAATATGCACGACTATCAATTAATCATGAAGCTCTTCTTTTACGTTTAGAAAACTTGGCATCTGAATACGGTCTTGTTTTAGAAGATTTTATTACAAAATTTGATGAAGATAAGGAGCTTGCTCTCGATGACTAAAGATGAAGCAGTAGAATTTATGATTTCTAAAGTTGAAGAAATAGAACGAGAAAGAATAGCTGCAAAATTTTCTTCAACCGCAAATACGCAAAAAAAATTAGCTGTTGATGCTATATTAAAAGCTATAGAAGGAGTGATATTTGACGATGAAAATCACTAAGATTGAATCCGTTAATTTTAGAAACTTTAAAGCAAAATGTAGCATTACTTTTCCTACTGACGGTAGTGTAACAATTATTTATGGTCCAAATGGTGTTGGCAAAACAACATTGCATCAACTTTTTCAATGGATATTTTACGGAGAAGTACATTTTAATAAAACAGCAAGCAAAGAAATGTATAATTTGGAGTTTGAACAGAATGCAAGAATTGGCTCTAATTTTACAGTATCCGGCATGATTGACTTTGAACATCCAAATAGAAATGGTGCAATAGAAAAATATTCAATATTGCGCAAATGGATTTATCGTAAAGAACTCAAAGATTCTAAAGTTGTTGAACGTTCAATTCGTATTTCAAAAGATGCAAGTATTTCTGATAAAGATAGTAATTGGGTTACAATAACATCTGATTCAAATGAGGCTGCTAAGCTAATTGAACAAATATTACCAAGTGGTTTATCTCAGTATTTTTTCTTTGACGGCGAAAGTATGATTGCAGACCTAGGAAGAACAGGAAAAGAGTCGGCTAAATCATTAAAAAATGCGTTATATTCAATTTTTGATCTTGACATATATGAACAAGCAGCAATTCACATTGGTTCACAAAAGGCTGGTTCAAGTACTGTTTTAGGTAAGTTGTATTTAAATCTTGTTCAAGATAGTAATGATGCTAATATCGCCAAACTAAAAGGCGATTATAATTTATATATTTTACGTGTAAGGAAAGCAAAAGATGAAATAGAAAAATGCAATAATATTTTAGAAAAGTACCACAAAGAAGCACAAGAACTTTCAGAAAAAATTGGAGGAACCCCCTCACGAAAATCTCTTGAAAGTAATCGAAAGCGTTTAAAGGAATATATAAAAAGTTCTGAAGAAGCTATAGACAGAGAAGTAAAAGCTTTTGGTACAACGGTAATGTCTGTTTACCCTTACTTATTTATTTCTCGTGTAGTAGAAGATGCACAATACCGTATTGGATTAAAGATTGAAGATCAAAAATTGCCTCAAGGTCTTTCAAAAGAATTAGTACTTACTTTATTAAAAATGGATACATGTTTATGCGGCAATCCTATTACAGATAGAGAACGTTTTTGTCTAAAGGAATGGGAAAAAATGTTTCCGCCGCTTTCATATAAATATATCTACGACCAATTTAAAATATCTGCCTCTCGTTGGGCTGCAACTTATGATAAAGATGCATTAAAAAACCATATTACCTATATTTTTAAACAAAAAGATCAGATTGATAAACTATTACAAGATATTCATAAAATTGACGAAGAACTTAAACAAAGCGGAAATGTTGATGATCTTATTGACATGCGTACTAAATTAGAAGAAGATATTCGTTCTGCTCAATTTAAACTTTCCTCATTACAACAAGAGTTAGGTGTAAAACAAAAACTTAAGTCGCAGTTAGAAGCTAAGATTGATAAAGCATTAGCTGCAAGTTCAACAAATAAAGTAATTAAAAATCAGATTGATGTCATGGAAGTAGTTAAGCAATATTTTGAAACAAAACTTACTACTGCTGCGTCTAAATACAGCTCTGATCTAGGATTAGCAATTCAAGAACTTTTAGACGAAATACTTTCGGCTAGACGTTTTGTTGAAATGACGCCAGAGTTTGAATTAAGTGTAAAAGACAGTTACGGTAATGAAGCTAAGTCTGAAGGGCAGTTTGCAATAGTTTCTTTCGCATATATAGGAGGTATTTTCAAATTATTAAAGGGAATACCTGAGCTTAAAGGGAAAGAATTTCCGCTAGTCTTGGATGGACCTTTTTCTAAACTTGATGCAGAACATCGTCAAAAAGTAATTGATAAGCTCCCAACCTATGCTCCTCAGATAATTTTATTTTCTAAAGATGATATCAATAAATGTTTTGACTCATTACCACCTGAAAACATATGGACAATTTATAGCAATGAAGAACGAAATGTATCTTTTGTAAAACATGGCTATGATCCGGAGGTGTTTGTCACAAATGCAAATGGAAGCGACAAGTGATGCTATTTTAAAAGGACAAATTTGGGCAGAAACAATAGATCGACTTGTAGGTCATATATTTAAAACAAATTGGGATATTTATGCCTTATGTATTTCAATTGGTATTATGCATGATCAGCAAATTGAATCCGATGATATGCTCCAAGAGGGATATGTAGCTGAACCACGTTATGTTCCTCATGGTGTTATGGGACAACCTAAAAATATATCTCTATTAGGATTTATGATGCAGACAGCATTGATTACAACCAAGCATGTTAATTATGACGAAGACGAGAGATTAGAACTGGCCTTTAACGAAAACAAAAAGTTGCCATTCAATCCTATTTATTTTTTCACAAAATTTGCAAATTATGGAGTGAAAAAAATAAGCGAAGTTATCAATGGTAAAGATGGAGTAGAAATGCTTGAAGCATTAATGTTTTTTTAAATTCTACATACGAAGCAGGCGTTGACGGTATCGAAGATGAATTATTTATTGATGAATTCGATGAATAATTTAACTTTCCTAAAATACATTGACCTATTCCAAACGGCATGATATACTAAAGTATATGCTTAAGTATATCATGCTTTCATAAATGGGGTTTAGATATGAATTTTGCTTACCGCTTTCCAGCGGTTAAAGGAATGCAGGCTGGAAGAGAATATTATATATCAATGGTTCCAATGAAATTATTACCAAAACTATTTCCTACGGAAGAAGAAATTGTGGCTCCAGAATTCAGAGCTCAGCGTCGCATAAATGAAGTACGAATACCAGAAATAAAGAAGTATATCCTCGATAATAGATCTACATATGTTTTCTCTGCACTATCTGCTTCTATTGATGGAAAATATTCCTTTATTTCTCAGTCAGAATCTGATGTAGGAATTTTAGAAATTGACATGGAAGCCATATTTTTAATTAACGATGGACAACATCGCAAAGCAGCCATAGAAGCTGCTTTGATAGAAGACTCGACATTAGGTAATGAAACAATATCCATTGTTTTCTTCGCCGATGAAGGTCTCTCTCGAAGTCAGCAAATGTTTACTGATTTAAACAAGCATGCAGTTAAAACTTCTAACTCTCTTTCAACATTATATGATGGACGTGATGAAATTGCTGTGGCTACTAAAAAGGTAATTGATGTTATCCCATTTTTTAAAAAATTTACAGATAAAGAAAGAGATATTTTAGGAAAAAATTCGTCTAATTTATTTACGTTAAATATGATTTATAAAGCAAATCAACGAATCATACATGGTGAAAAATGTACAAAAGACGACTCAGATTTTTTAATCAAATATTGGTCAAATGTAGCTAATAACATTATTGAGTGGCGTGAAGTATTCGACCGCACTCTTACAAAGAAAGCACTACGTGAAAATTATATTGTTACTTTAGCTATAACAATAAGTGCATTTGGACGATTAGGCAGATATTTTTATGAGCATCGATTGTATGAAATAGATGCCTATTTGCATAAATTACGAGATATTGATTGGCTTCGCTCCAATACTATGTGGATAGGACGCGCTTTAAGTGAAAATGGTAAAATTCAAAATAGCGAAGAATCTATTTCACTAACTTGCTCTTTAATTAAAATGCAGATTGGTCTTCCTCTGACTAAAGAAGAGACCCAAAAAGAAAAACAATTATCGGAGAAAAAACGTGATGGAATATACAGGCAAATTTAGAATTTATGAAGAAATTATACAAGAAATGATGCTTGTATATCAGCATGACAAACGACCATGGATGATAGGTTTTAGTGGTGGAAAGGATTCCACTTTGTTATGTTGTCTTGTAATGGAAATGTTAGAACGGCTCCCGGCCGAAAAAAGAAATAAAAAAGTTTATATCGTATCTTCTGATACGATGGTAGAAAATCCAATCGTTAGAAATTATATGCATAAAATGTCTGAAATGATAGGCAAAGCTGGAGCTCGTCTTGGTGTATATTCAGATATCATTTATCCCAAAATTGAAGATTCTTTTTGGTGCAAAGTAATCGGTTTAGGATATCCAACACCAGAACCTCCGGGTTTTCGTTGGTGTACAGAGCATCTAAAAATACACCCAATGAATGCTTATACGCTTGAAAAAATCAAAAATAATGGTGAAGTAGTTTTATTGTTAGGAGTACGCAAAGCCGAAAGTACGTATAGAGCAAATAACATTCGCTCACGCGAAATTGAAGGAAAATTACTTGTTCCACATAAAGATATTAAAAATGCATATGTATATAATCCACTTACAGAAATTCCTAACGAAGAAGTATGGCGTTTTTTATTAAAAGATAATTGTATTTCACCTTGGGGCTCTGATAATAAATATCTTTTTTCTCTTTATCAGGGTGAAGCTTTAGGCGAAGAACAAAGCGTAATAGGTGAAATTGATGAAGAAAAGATACCAATTACAGGTAATTCTCGATTTGGTTGCTGGATTTGTACAATGGTAAAAGAGGATAAGTCCCTTAAGGCATTTATTGAACGAGGAGAAACTTGGCTAGAACCACTTAGAGATTATCGTAACTGGTTACTTTCTCTACGAACAGCACCTGGAGCCAGAGAATATAAAAGGCGCAATGGTGTAATGTATCGAAAGGCAGACGGTTCTCTTGGTACAGGTCCCTATACCATGGAAACTCGCAAAAAAATATTGCGCAAATTATTACAACTTGAAGTAGATACTGGATTATCTCTTATTACGATAGATGAACTTAAACAAATTGATACTTTTTGGGATAGTGAAGGAGATTTATCTCGTCGCAGCTTAGTCGATATATATAGAAATACAACAGGAAGAACGCTTCCATGGGATCAATATAAAAGACCAATTTTTCCTGATGAAGTTATAAGGGAAATTATGGCGCTTTGTAATGAATATAAAATAGAATTCGAATTAATTTCTAAACTTATAATTGAAATTGAGGCAAATAAAAACTATACAAACAATTCTATGCTAACCAAAGCATTTGATCGAATAATCAATCAAGGTTGGCTACACTTTGAAAGTATTGAGAAGGGATTGCAAAATGAGAATTAAAAGTATTTTATTATACAATTTCGGCTCATACGAGGGAAAAACATTTTTTGATACTCATACAACAAATAATGGTAAAAATATAATTTTAATTGGAGGAAAAAACGGCGCAGGTAAAACTACTCTTTTCACGGCAATACGTCTTTGCTTATACGGTCATAAGAGTATGGGGTATAAAAATATAAATTCTTATTATAACCGTTCAATAATTAAGCTCCTTAATAATAATGCAAAGTTGCAACGTCCGGCACATTCATATGTTGAAATGCAGATTGAACTTAGTAATGGACATGAAATAGATGTATATACATTGCATAGAGCATGGATATTAGATGAAGTGCTTACCGAAAAATTTTATATTTCAAAAAATAGTATTTCTCTTACAGAAATAGAAATCTCCGACTTTGAAAAGTATCTATTATCACTGCTTCCACCAGAATTATTTAATTTATATTTTTTTGATGGTGAAAAAATTGCCGATTTCTTCTTAGAGGAAGGTAGCAATTCTCGCATAAAGGATGCATTTTTAACATTATGTGGTTATGATACATTCGAAATAATGAGAAAAAACTTCAAACGAATCGGTGTAGGAAAAACAGATAAATCTCCAGATTTATCTGCATATCTTGTTGCCAAAGAAACATTAGAATCTAAAAAACAAATACAATCTGATTTAATGAATCATCTTAAGCAATGTGTTGATGAAATAGTTTCATGCGAATCTGAAATCGTTGCGTTAGATAAAAATTATCATCAAAGCGGCGGAGTATCGGAAGAAGAATGGAACCAACGCTTAAATATAATTAAAGAAGAAGAAAAAAAGAGAGAAACATACAACGCATTACTTAAAAAATGGGCAAATGAAATAATCCCTTTTTTAATGGTTAGAGATCAGATTTATACATTAAAAAAACAAATAGAAAAAGAAAACAAGGCTCAAAAGTTTCATAATTTTAAAGAAGTATTGACAAATCCTATTGTTAAAAATTTAGTCAATGGAGATTTGTCAGTAATTTTAGAGGCTGCATCTGCTGAATTTTCTGGTTCTAAAAAAGTAATATTAGATTTATCTTTAGAACAAAGTGTACTGTTACTTGCTCATATAAATAAAATTTTAAATTTTGATATAACGAAGGTAGTAAAATATAAGAGTGCCATTAAACGATCTATTTCCCAAACAGCAAAAATACGACAAGAATTAGAGCACAGTAATATTACTTCTGTTCAAGAATATATGCAACAACGCGCAAAACTATTTGAAACTAAAAGTCTCCTTTTAGTTCAGCGTCTTGAATTAGAACGTCAGCTCACAGAAAATAGAGATGAATTATTACAGGCTGAAAGTGAATTATCACGAATTAAAATACGTTTTGAAAATGAACTTAAACAAGCATCAATAAAAGATATTTCCGCACGAGCAATAATTATGTTAGACAAATTACAACAAACATTGTATACGCGACAAATAAAAAAAGTTGAAGAATTTTTCCGTAAAGAGATTAAAATTTTGATGCGAAAAACTAATTTTATAGATGATATTCAAATAGATAACGATTTTAATATCCATATTTTTAGAAATGAAAAAATTGAGGTTAAACGCTTACTTGCTGCATTTAGAACAAATACTGATCAACAAGTAATTGCTATGATAGGAAATGTTGCATATCAATATATCCAAAATTTATCAGCAGCGTCAGATTCGGTATCAATTATTCAATTTTTCAAGAATTTTGATAAAGATAAAATTATGCTTCCTTTAGAAATTGATAAAACATCTTTATCTAATGGAGAGAAACAAATTTTTATAATGGCTCTTTATCATTCTTTGATTCAACTCTGTAACCACGAAATACCATTTGTAATCGATACACCATTTGCCAGAATTGACACAGAGCACAGAAAAAATATATCAACTCATTTCTTCAGTAAACTTAAGGGGCAAGTATTTATTTTATCTACCAACGAAGAAATCAATTTAACACATATGCAAATATTAAAAGATAAAATAGCAGCTACTTATATGCTAGAAAATACTAATGACAAACAAACTGTAGTTATAAACAATAAATACTTTGAGGTGTAATAATGGTATTCAAAATTAGAACATCAAAAAAAACTATGACTATTTTTGAAGAAATTACTGCAAGTACTAATTTTGCGCCATTTATATTATCTAAATTTGCGATATCTATGTCGTTGAAAAGTATGTTGCCTATTACTGAAACTGATTTAAAAACAGATTCTTTTGGTTTAGAACTCAATAGGCAAACGATTACTGGCGAGTGGGATGAACTATATAAAGGATTAATTGAAATGTTCGAAGGACGCCACCTTTCTGATGATGAATATTTTCAAAAATATTTAAAAGCACACTTAGATCGTGGGGCACGTTTTATATATACTGAATTTAGATATAGCAGTGATTTTATTTTAGCATTACTTAGTAATAATAAATCCATATAAAAACTACAAATTCTAATAGTATAGTATATATTTTCTTTAACTTAGAATAATAATTATTTCTAAGATTAACATTGTTTTTATCGCTATAGTAATTGTTGCATCATCTATTATAAACTATTGTCTGCCTCATATACATCCCAATATCTTCAATCGTCAATTACATAATTTCAATCTTCTGTTAAAGTTCATTCTCGTGTTCTTGTCTCAGTTATTTTATATTCTTACTACGTTGTTTTTTATGTTCTTTGTAAAATAACAAAACATACAAACAAAATATTTATATAATTTAAATATAACTCTGCAATGTTACACAAATAAAATACTATATCAATTGTAATTCTTAGAGTCCACAAAAAATTTTACAGTAGAGTCGAATATATTCTACGTCCTTCTCTATAACAAAAAACGCACCTGCATACTAATGCAAGTGCGCATATTTACTGGTGATCCCGGGCAGATTCGAACTGCCGACCCTTCGCTTAGGAGGCGAATGCTCTATCCAACTGAGCTACGGAACCGAATATTAACTTATTAAGTTTATCACAGTTTTAAGCAGCGGGCAATTATAAATTATCCATTGCTCCGGGAGGCATGCTCCACTCTACCCTTACATCGGTATTGAACCACAATCTGCCAAGGCAGTTTTTAAAGTTTTCCAAGCTGTCAAGCGGCATTAAAGTTTTGGTAACAAACTGACGGATAGTTTCGCCTTCAGGCAAATCAAGCGTTAAGGGTTTGCTTAAAAATTCTTCTACCTTTGCTTTGGCTTCCGGAACATCCAGCACAACATTGGCAGTTTTGGTTTCCGGGTCATATTCTACATAACCATAATGAGCATGGTGGTTTAACGTAACAGTAAATTTTTCCATAATATACCTCCGTTCTGTATATTATAGCAATTTATCGCTTATTCTACAATAGGGCACTTCAATTAAAGGCTGTTTACAGCCGAATTTTGCAGTATGCTGCCTTTAACAGATATTTTTACGGCATTTCACAAAAATTTTAATGTTAGCAATCTCTAACAATTAATAATTATTATTGACAACTTGCCGGTGCTGTGTTAAAATCATTACAGTAAGCGGTTAGAACGAACCGCCATGATAATTTTAAAATTTGTACTTTATGGAGGAATGAATAATGAAAAAATGGGTTTGCCAAGTTTGTGGCTATGTTTATGAAGGTGAAGCTGCTCCGGAATACTGCCCGCAGTGCAAAGCTCCGGCTTCCAAATTTGTAGAAATGAAAGGCGAAATGACCTGGGCTGCTGAACATTTTGTTGGCGTAGCTAAAGATGTTCCCGAAGACATTAAAGAAGACCTGCGCGCTAACTTCAACGGCGAATGCAGCGAAGTAGGCATGTACCTCGCTATGAGCCGTGTTGCTTTCCGTGAAGGCTATCCGGAAATCGGCCTGTACTGGGAAAAAGCTGCTTTTGAAGAAGCAGAACATGCTGCTAAATTTGCTGAACTGCTCGGCGAAGTTGTTACCGACAGCACCAAAAAGAACCTTGAAATGCGCGTAGAAGCTGAAAACGGCGCAACCGCAGGCAAAACCGACCTTGCAAAACGCGCTAAAGAACTCGGCCTTGACGCTATCCATGACACCGTTCATGAAATGGCTCGTGACGAAGCCCGCCATGGCAGAGCATTTGCAGGCCTGCTCGCTCGTTACTTCAACAAATAATTAAATAGTTGTTTAAGCAATAAGCAAAAGAAACTCCTGTTATCCACGGATAGCAGGAGTTTTTATTTTGCCGTTTTAATACGGATAATAGTTGATGACCATAAATTTTACTTTAATCTTACCGTCGTTAATATAAGTATGATTAACGGAAGAATTAAATACCAGAGAATCACCGGCATGGAGCTCATAAATGGCAGTATCTGTTTTAAGCGTCAGTGAGCCTTCGATAACATAAATATATTCCTGCGCCCTTGGCGAATGAGCAATTGAAGCATTGGCGCTTTCTGCGTCAAGTTCACAGTAAAACAGTTCAAAATTGCGTTCCGGAGCGGTAGAAAAATAGCAGTGAACGCGGTATACGCCCGTTTCGTCACTTTGCTCCGCCGTATCACTTCTGCGCACTACGGTGCCGTCCGGCTCTTTAACTTCCATCAGGCGTGTGTACGGCACGTTCAGCCCGTTGGCAATTTTCCAGATAGTGTTAATAGTAGGGTTGCTGCTCCCTTTTTCAATATCCGATAAAATCGCTTTGCTGATGCCGGATAGTTTTGCCAGCTGCCCCAGCGTCAGGCTGCGCTCCGTACGCAGTTTATTTAAGTTAAACGCGATAATTTTCCCTAAGTCCATAAATTCACCTTTAACGTTTAATCTTTATCCTTATCGGCTTTAGCGGCGTCGTTGGCATTGGCTACCGGCGCCCATTCGCGCAAAAGCTGGGCACAGCCGTTGGCATAGCTGCCTGCATCACCAAAGCCTGCGGCATAGGCATCCTGGTTATATACGGTTAAAAGCTGAACGTCTTCATAGTACAGCGTTGCGCTGCTGCCGTTGTCGTACACAATAAAACGGTACGGGTCAACAGGCCCGCGCTGACGCGCTACATACAGCGAACCTGCCAGCATATAGGCGCGGTATTCAGGCTTATCGTTGCCCACGGTCTGGGTAATGTTAAAAGTCCAGTCACCTTCGTGTACGGTCGCCGTGCCGTCTTCATGCACCATAATATCGGGATGAGGGTCTAACTTTTTAATCTGTTTCATTACGCGTTTCAGGCGTTCTTCCGGTTCCGGATGGCTGCTGAACAGGCCATAGCCCGGATTGCCTTTTTCTTTGGCCAAATCTTCCAGTTTATTAATGGTAAGCACCATGCTGTACGGATTATAGCCTGCCTTAACGCACAGGTTAAAACCTTCCTTATCGGCGCCGCGTTCATCGGTGCGGCTGTAACCTGCTGCCAGTGCCTGCGAGGCAAGCCCTGTAAGCCCCATATCGCCCTTGGTGGCAACAGCCAGCAAAAGGGTTGTTAAAAGCTGTTTTTCAATCTGGTGTACGGTATGTTTTTCAACAATATGGCTTACTTCGTGCCCTAAAACACCTGCCAGTTCAGAATCGCTCGGCATGTAATCAATAAGCCCTTTAAACACATATACAAACCCGCCGGGGCAGGCCAGTGCGTTAACTTCGTCGCAGTTAAGCACTTTAAAGGTATATTCCAAATCCTGACGGTCACTTACAGCCACAAGGCTTTGCCCAATGCGGTTAACACGCTCCTGCAGTTCGTAATCTTGCACAACGCCGTACTGCGCTTCCAGTGCCATGGCAGTTTCGCGCCCCATTTCAATTTCCTGCTGCTTGCTTATAATGCCGGCTTCTGCCGGAAAAGCAGTGCCAAGCAGTAAATAAAAGGCAAACAGCAAACCGGCAAATAACTTAAAAATGTTTTTTAATGCCATTTATATCTCCCCTTTTTCGTGCATGGCAGCAATTTCTTCTTTGGTATAGCCCGCGCTTTCCAGCACCTCCTGCGTATGCTCGCCCAAATAAGGCGCGCGTTTGCGGATAGTGCCCGGTGTGTCAGACAGCTTCGCCGCAGATTTTACATAAGTATAATTTCCGAAATCTTCTTTTTTTGTTACAAGCATCTGCGACTGTTCCGTCGTCAAGCTGCTGTCCAAAGCCTCCTGCAAGGTGCGGATTGGCGTTACGCAAAACTCTTCTTTGCCGATAAGTTCCAGCCACTCAGCCTGAGTTTTACCTGCAAAAGCAGCTGCCAGTTTCTCTTTTATTTCTGCCGAATGGACAAAATCAAACTGGCGGCTTTCAAGCTCCGGCAGGTCAATCAATCTGCACATTTTCTGCCAGAACTTAGGCTCTATAGTGCCGATGCTTAAATAACGGCCGTCCTTTGTTTTGTATACGCTGTAATAATGCGATGCCGTACGCCCAAAAGAAGGCATGCCGGTTTCGCGGCAGCCGATGACGCTGCTGATGGCCGTAATTTCCGCATTGATTGCCGAGCTGTACAAATCAACGTTTACAAGCTGCCCTTTGCCGGTGCGCTCGCGGGCATACAGTGCCATTAAAATGCCGCTGATGGCATTTAAACTGCCGCCAAGTGCCGCCACCTGCACCGAAGGCACGCTTATATCCGTTCCGTCTTCCGGCGCTGCCACGCCTGCTAGCCCTATAACATTAAGGTCATGCGAAGGCATGTGTTTATATTTTCCTTCCGGCCCAAAACCGGTAATGGAACAATAAATAAGCCGCGGGTTAATTTTGCTTACGCTTTCGTAATCAAGCCCCAGCATTTTTAAATACCCTGGGCGGAAACCTTCCAGAAATACGTCTGCCTCTTTTAAAAGGCGCAGCAAAGCTTCACGCCCGGCAGGCGTTTTTAAATTTACGGTAATGCCTCGCTTATTGCGGTTCAGCATTAAATGCCAATAACTCATGCCGGGTTCTTTAGCCGGCGTAAAGCCGCGGGTAACGTCGCCCTTTACATCTTCAACCTTAATTACGTCCGCGCCGAAATCGCCCAGAACCATGCCGCAGTACTGCCCCGGCAGCCATTTGCTGAAATCAATTATTTTTATTCCTTCCAAAGCCTGCATAATTACTACCCCTTTGTACAACAAACAATTAATATGCTATATACTTCTACGCCATACTGTGTTTTCCTTTTTATCTTGCGGCAGATATTACAAACATGTATAATATTATTGTATGAATTATTATAAAAAATATTTTTGTCATTTTCATGTTCCGGAGTGATTTTTATGAATATCCATAAATTAACGCTGGCGGCACTGCTTGTTGCCATAGGCACTTTAAGCGCGCATCTGGTTTATATACCGGCAGGCGCTTCCAAATGCTTTCCGGTTCAGCATGCTATAAATGTACTCTGCGCAGTTATTTTAGGGCCTAAAGAAGCTGTTTCCGTTGCTTTCGTTATTTCCTGCCTGCGCAATATGGCAGGCACAGGTTCGCTGCTGGCATTTCCCGGCAGCATGATTGGCGCCTTTTTAGCCGGGCTTGCTTACCGCCGCTGGCATAATACCGGTGCGGCCATGCTTGGCGAAATTTTCGGCACCGGCATTTTAGGCGGGCTGACAGCATGGGTTATTGCCTGGGCAATATTAAACAGCAAGGCGGCAGCCTGGTTCTTCGTGCCGCCGTTTTTAATCAGCACCATGGGCGGCAGCATAATTGCGGGGCTGCTCATTAAAAGCGGCATTCTTACTCATCTTATGCCGGCTTCTTTTTCCGGCAGGGCAGGTAAATAATGGATTTTAATCTTGATAATTTTCTTTCGCAAATTTTATATGTTTTAAGCGGCTTTTTATTCGGCATTTTCGCATCGCGCTACAGCGTGCTGTCCTGGCGCACCATCCGCGCGCGCGGCATTTTTGCGTCGCTTTTGCAGGTATGTATTCTGCTCATCGCGTTTATTGCTTTTCCGCTGCTTTTTTCTACCCGTACGGTAATGGGCAGCTTTGTATATTACGCTGTTTTGCTTTTCTTTTTCAGCAAGGGTTACAACAAGAGGTGAAATTATGAACGAAAATACTGAAGGTAAACTGCATAATTTAAAACTGGATGTGCCCATTGCAGAAAAATTTGTACAGCCCATGGCCGATACTTTTAAAGTTTTGGGCGACCCTACGCGTATCCGTATTCTGGCTTTGCTTGCCGAAAACGAATCCTGCGTAACGAATATTGCAGAAACACTGGAAATGACGCAGTCTGCAATCTCGCACCAGCTGCGCCTTCTGCGCCACGCAGGGCTGGTTAAGTTTACCAAAACCGGCAAGGAAGTTATTTACAGCCTTGACGACAACCACGTTTTAACCCTGTTTGCCCAGGCGCTGGACCATATCAAACACAGGTTATAATGCCATAAACACAAAGAGCGTATGCTTTAGGCACACGCTCTTTTTATTTTACCTGTATTTTTTCACCGTCCGGTGCTGTCAGCCAGATATCATTAATCTGCACGCGCCCCTTAACGATTTCAAAAGCATCGCTTGTAACTTCGCCAAGCGGCGTTTTTATTTTTACATCCGTAAATTTCAGCACGCCATGCCTGTCATTAAATTTGCCGGAAATCTGCTCAAACGGTATCAGGCTGTATGTACCCGCTCCGCTTGTAAAACTGCCGTAAGTAAGCACGTTTTTGGGGTTGCCGTCGCTGCGCATTTTTAAATCAAGCTCCACGCGGCAGTTAATTTTGCTGGTTTTGGCCGCAATGGAAGCCATTAAATCATGCCCTAGCGCATCAATGCTGTAACCGCGCGTATCTACATTATAAGCTCCGGTTGCTTCCACCGTGCCGCCGTAAATGCCGCCTGTTACATTGCTGAAATCAATTTTGCCGTCTTTATAAAAGAAATCGCCGTTAACTTTGTAAAAACGCAGTGCCGGTATATTAAGCTGCAAAAATTCAATTCTGCCATCGATAGAAGGGCCGGAAAGCGGCCCCGTTGCATGCCCGTAAACGCTGGCAGTATCTTTAACCTTGCCAAGGCCCAGCGATTCCGGCACAACATTTTTCATGGAGATATACAAATCGCACTGCGGCTGCCCGCCGTTAAGCAAAAGTTTGCCGCTTATGCCCAGTTCATCGCCAATCATCATGCCGCCAAAACCGGCTGCGGTAATTTTAAGCGCCAACTCCTGCGGATTAACCGTGCGCACAGCAGCGTTAACGCCGCTTAAAACAAAATAACGGTGCCTGTAACTGGCAGTAATAGTACAGTCATTAATTTTTATGCTGCTTTGCGGCAGATTTTCGGGCAAATTGATATGCAGCCCTTTATGACGCTTTTTTGTTTCCTGCCCTGCGTCCTTTTTCTTTTCCGGCAAAAAAGCCGGGCGCATATCTTTATTGAAGCGGATGGCTATTACAGGGTGGTTAAGTTCCGCTTCTTCAAGGCTGTTTAAATTTATACTTCCGGTAACAACATCCCACGGTTTAACTTTAAAGCGCCCGTCCGGCACAAATACAACCGGTTCGCCTTCAGCGTCCAGCCATTTCAGCCCGCGGAAGCCAACATTGCCCCACATATCGGCCGTAATGCTTTCAACGGCGACGCTGCCTTCAAGCGTTTTTTGGCGCGCCATTTCGGCGTTAAAAATTTCTGCCGCATGTTCGCCCGCCAGGCGGCACAGCCAGAAATATACGCCGGTTACAACAAGCGCAGCCACAATAATACCAATATACAGTTTAGGATGGTAAAATTTTTTAAGCATACTTACCTCAATCAGTTTCCCTGATTACAGTATAAGGTATTTGCGCCGGTTAGTAAAATTTTTAAACAAAAAACGGGCCCGCATTTTAACATTACTGCCTAAACAGAGCCCGTTTAAATTATTTATCTTTAATTATTTCTTCCATTTGCAGTGGTCGGTTGCACCGCTGAACTGGTTCAGGCGGAAGGAATTTTTAAGTGCCACCGTAATAAATTCCTTGGCTTCCGCCAAAGCGTCCTTAACACTCAGTCCTTTGGCAAGCCCTGCGGTAATGGCTGCCGAAAAAGTGCAGCCTGCGCCGTGGTTAAAGCAGCCGGGAATTTTCTTTTCGGTATTAACAACATAGTTTTTGCCGTCATACAGTACGTCTACCGCTTCATCGCTGTTATTGCGCGAGCCGCTTTTAATAACAACATAGCCTGCGCCCATTTCCTGAATGCGCGCCGCAGCTTCTTTAATTTCGTCAAGCGTTTCCACCTTATCCATACCGGCAATATACGCCGCTTCCAGAGTATTCGGCGTAATAACGTCGGCACGGCTTACCAGCACTTCTTTAATGGCTTTGGCTGCTTCCGGCACCATAATTGCGTCAATGCCCTTGCACACCATTACCGGGTCAATAACAACGTTCTTCAAACTGTATTTATCAATGGTATCGGCCACCAGCTGCACCAGTTCAGCGCTGCCGAGCATGCCTGTTTTCATGGCGTCAATGCCGATACCTTCCACAATGGTTTTTATCTGTTTTTCAATAACATCCATGCCGATTGGGTACATTTCGTGGTCCCAGTTGAGCGGGTTCTGCGCCACAATAACCGTCAGCGCCGTCATGCCGTATACGCCCATGGCGGTAAATGTTTTTAAATCTGCTTCCATGCCTGCACCGCCGCTTGTATCGCTGCCGGCAATGGTCATAGCCTTATGTAATGCCATTTTAAAGCCCCCTGTAATACAAAAAATTTATGTTTTTAACACAGATATTATGATATACTAAAACTGTTATTAAAAAAATATCCAGAATTTCCAATTTTAAAGGGGACAGTTTATGCTTATAACCTTGCCGCAGGCAGATAAAAAAGATTTTCCGCTTTATCTGCGCCTGATAAACGAAATTAAAAGCAAAATACACAGCGGTGAAATTGCAGCCGGAGAAAAAATGCCGTCGCTGCGTAAACTGGCACACGATTTGGAAGTTAGCCGCACCACGGCAGAAGCAGCATACAGCCAGCTTGTTGCCGAAGGCTACCTTATTGCCAGCCCCAAACGCGGTTACTTTGCGGGCAGCATAGTTTCCCTAAAGCCGCAGAAAGTTCTTCCGCCGCAAAAACCTTCTGCCGCAGCAGTGCGATATGATTTTGGCAATAATTATATCGACAGCAGCCTTTTTCCAGCCTCGCTTTGGAAGCGCTGCCTTGGCCATGCCCTGCAAAATTCGGCGCTGCTCGCCGGTTACGGCAACCCGCAGGGCGAGCCTTACCTGCGCAGCACGCTTGCTCGTTACAGCCACGAGGCGCGCAGCGTTATCTGTACGCCGGAACAGATAGTTATTGGCGCCGGTATGCAGAGCCTGCTGCAAATACTTATTGACGTGCTTGGCGCTTTGCCGCACACAGTTGCTTTTGAAGAACCCGGCTTTACCAAAGCGGAACATATTTTTGCAATGAGCGGCTGGCAGGTGCGGCATTTTAACACCGAAAACCTGCATAACAAACTGCCGCAGCTGCTTTATGTAAGCCCCTCCAACCCGTACAAGGGGCGCTCGCTTTCGCCGCAGGGCAGGCTTGATTTACTGCGCTGGGCCCAGCAAAACAGCTCCTACATTTTAGAAGACGATTACAACGGCGAATTCCGTTATTTTTCGCACCCCATTTCGTCATTACAGGGCATGAGCGGCGGGCAGAATGTAATTTACTGCGGCTCTTTCTCGCGCATTCTGCTGCCAAGCCTGCGCATAAGCTATTTGGTGCTGCCGCAAAACCTGCTCCCTGTTTATAACCACATCAACCATTTGTATAACCAAACTTCCTCCAGCATTGAGCAGTTTGCCCTGGCGGAATTTATTGCTTCCGGCGGGCTGCGCCGCCACATAAAAAAAATGCGCCGCCGTTATGCCGTAAAAAACACTTTGCTGCGCACTGCCCTTGCCAATATTTTTGGCAGCAAGGCAAGCATTATGGCTTACGAATCCGGCCTGCATATCCGCCTGGCGGTACACGCCGCTGCCACGGCAGAAGAACTTGCACAAAAGGCCATGTCAAAAGGCATTCACATTCTGCCAGTTAAAGCAGCCGAAAGCAGCAGCCCGGAAATTTTGCTTTCGTTTGCAGGCATTGCCGAAGAAGATATTGAACCGGCGCTCTTGGAATTAAAAAAAGTATGGCAGTTATAAAAAATGCTCTCTTGTAAGCACGCAGCTTACAAGAGAGCATTTTACTTTATTTAATAAATATTTCCCAGCACAAAACCGCAAGCAGGCCCGGCACGCCGAAAATACCGGCGATAAGCGCTTTGGCAACAGTTATTTTCAGCCCGAAGCCCACGGCTGCACCGATAAGGTTTACCAGCCACAGCGCAGCGGCGCCGATAACGCCGTTCCACACCAGCTTAAACGGCAGCGATAAAAATTTAACCGCTATCAGTAAAATTAAAACGCCGGCAATAAAAGGCATCGAGCCTTCTATCGTTGCAGAATCGAGCCCCTGCACAGCGTCAATGGCTGCCGTGCCGATTTCCCTGACTGCGTTTTCCGCATCCTGTATTTCCATTTTTTATCTTGCCTTTCTTACAGACGCAGCCTGTTCTCCAGCGCGCGCGCCAAAGTCAGTTCGTCGGCGTACTCCAAATCGCCGCCGACAGGCAAACCATGCGCAATACGGCTGGTTACCACGCCCAGAGGTTTCAGCAGCTGCGCCAGATAGGCCGCCGTTGCTTCACCCTCCACATTGGAATTGGTCGCCAGAATTACTTCTTTTACTTCGCCCTGCTGCAAACGGCGCAGAAGCTCCTTAATCCGCAGGTTATCAGGGCCAATGCCGTCCAGCGGCGACAATGCGCCGTGCAGGACATGGTACAGGCCTCTGTACCCGCGGCTGCGTTCCATGGCCATTACATCCTGCGGCTGTTCCACCACGCAGATGGTACTTCTGTCGCGCCCGGGGTCGCTGCATATGCCGCATTCCGGCTTGTCGCTTAAATTATAGCAGGTACGGCACAGGCATACCTGGCGTTTGGCATCAACCAAAGCAGCAGCCAACCGCTGCACATCCTCTGCCGGCATATTAATAATATGATAGGCAAGGCGCAGCGCCGTTTTGGAACCAATGCCCGGCAAACGCCGCAGCTGTTCATGCAGGTTTGCCAGCGGGCGTATCAGGCGCGCCATATCAGAACATGCCCGGCAGTTTCATCCCGCCAGTAATTTTGCCCATTTCTTTTTCGGTCATTTCGTCTACTTTGCGCATTGCTTCGTTAACGGCAGTAGTAACCAAATCTTCCAGCATTTCCACGTCTTCGGGGTCGACTGCGCTGGGGGCAATGGTAACCTTTTCAACGGTTTTGCGGCCGGTTACAACAACGGTAACGGCACCGCCGCCGGCAGTTGCTTCAACAGTGCGGTTTTTCAGTTCCTCCTGCATTTTCAGCATATCCTGCTGCATTTTCTGTACTTTTTTCATCATACCCTGCATATTTGCCATTCCGGGATTAAACATAAATAAATTCCTCCTTAATTTTGCTGATTACAGTTTCTGCAATGTTCCGCCAAAAGCCGCCATGGCTTTTTTTACCACCGGCTCAAGTTCTTCTTCCTGCTCTTTTGCAGGCGCCGGTGCAGGCGGTTTCTGCACAAGTCCGGCTTCTTCAACGCAGTTTAAGCGCACCTCGCAGCGTGCAAGGCGCAGCAAAACGGCTTCAAAAGCCTTTTTATAATCATCGGCATTCATGCGCTTGCAGTTAAACTTGTTTTTAAAAGCAACTGTTAAAATGCCGTTGACATAGCTTACTGCACGCCCGCCGGCAGCACAGGCCACCATGGAGCGTTTCTTTTCCGTTTTTAAAATTTCAAGCACCTGCTGCCACAAATCTCCGGCAGCGGCATCCGCCTCCATAATTGGAGCAGGCTCTGCTTTCTGCACGGAAGCGGCTTTTTTTACAGGCACGGCTTTAACAGGTTCAGCCGCGAGCTGATAATTTTCTGCTTCCGCAGCAGCCTTCTGAGGCTGAGGTTCCGGCGCTTCGGTATGAATGCCATGCCCTTCGTCAAGCACATAGCCGAATTTAGGCCCGGGTTCCGGCGCAGCGGCTGCTTGCTGAGGATAATCCTGATGCACAGGCGCAGCAGGAACCGTTTGCTGTATTACCGGTATTCTTCCGGCAAGCATGGCTTCCAGTTTTTCCACACGCGCGGTTAAAGCTGCCAGCGTGCTGCCTTCCACACGGCACAAATCAAACAGGCACATTTCCGCGGCAATTCTGCCGCGCACGCTCTGCCGCAGTTCCAGCATGCACTGGTGCAGTCGTTCCTGCGCCGCCATCAGCCTGTCCGTGCTGAACAGGCCTTCCATAGCAGCTATTGCTTCTTTAGTATCAGTCAGGTAAATCTCGCGGTATTCGGGTGAAGCTTTGTAAAGCAGCACTGCCCGCAGGTATTCCGCAAGTTCAGTAATAATCTGCTTAACATCCTTGCCGCCTGCAAGCAGGGCTTCCAAAAGCTCCAGCGATTCCGGCACATTGCCTTCGCCAACCGCTTTTACAAGTTCCCGCAGGGCTTCGCGCCCTACAATGCCCAGCACGCTGCGCACGGTTTCAGCGCTTACGCGCTCTGCCATTACGCCGCACTGGTCAAGTAAGCTCAATGCGTCGCGCATGCCGCCGTCTGCCTGCACGGCAATCAGCTGCAAGGCATCGTCATCGGCTGCAATGCCGCTGCCGTCGGCAACTTCACGCAGGCGCTTAACAATGTCGCTGTCGGTTACGCGCTTAAAATCAAAGCGCTGGCAGCGTGAATGTATCGTTGCCGGTATTTTATGCGGCTCGGTTGTTGCCAGAATAAAAATTACATGCGGCGGCGGTTCTTCCAGCGTTTTTAAAAGCGCGTTGAAGGCCTCCGTCGTAAGCATATGCACTTCGTCGATAATATATACTTTATAACGTCCGTTTACGGGCGCAAAAGCAACTTTTTCGCGCAAATCGCGGATTTCATCAATGCCGCGGTTGGAAGCTGCGTCGATTTCAAACACATCCATGGATGTGCCGTCATTTATGCGCACACAGTTCTGGCATTTATTGCAGGGGTTAGGCGTCGGCCCGTGTTCGCAGTTAACAGCCTTGGCCAGAATTTTTGCCGTACTGGTTTTGCCTGTTCCGCGCGGCCCGGCAAACAGATAGGCATGGGCTATGCGCCCCGTTTCCAGCGCATTGGTAAGCGCAGTACGCACCGCCTCCTGCCCAACGAGGGAATCGAACCCCTGCGGGCGCCACTTTCTGTACAACGCAACGTATGCCAACTGCCGCACCTCCTTATAATATGCCTACCACATAATTATATAAAATTTCTGCCCATAAGTACAACAAAATTAACAAAAAAAGCAGCCCATCAGAGCTGCTTAAGCTACTTCCTTGTAGGGCCGCAAATGCAGGCACCCCTGCGGCACATGCAAGTAACTGCTTAGTGCTGCTCCCTCCCGGTCCTGACACGGTTCACAGGCTTTCATTGCGCAGGACCCGCCATCTGCGGTCCTACAAAGAAGTAATAAAAAAACCGCTTACGCGGCAGTTTTTAAGTGGCGGAGAGAGAGGGATTCGAACCCTCGGTACGGTTTCCCGCACACACGCTTTCCAGGCGTGCACCTTCAACCACTCGGTCATCTCTCCGTGTTGAAAATGTGATAAATATTTGGTTTTTGCCGCAAAAGAAAACTTGCGGCTATGGCATCAGCCGCAAGTAACAGTATACCTATATTTTGCTTACTTGTCAAGGTTTTTACATAATTTTTCTGCAAATTATTTAATCATCCGCTGCATTTTCCGGCGGCAAAAGCAAAAGCGACCTTTCGGAATTTAAAGTTACGTTCTGCGCCGTGCTGCCCATTACCAGCCCTTTAACCAGCCCCGCGCCCGTTTTGGCCATTACAATCAGCGAAACATCCTCTTTTTCGGCAATGCGCAGAATTTCTTTGGAAGCCGCACCTTTGCGTACATGAAAGTCTGCTTTAATGCCGAAAATTTTCATTTCGTCCACCAGCTCCTGCAGGCGGTTTGAAGCCGTTTTCATTTTATCTTCCAAATCATCCTGGCTGCGGCTGCGCTCCATCACATGCACAAACACAACTTCGCTGATATGCTCGCGCAGCATGCGGATAACGTCCAGCGCCGACAAGGACTTCAGCGAAAAATCGGTCGGCACAAGAATGCGGTGCAGCAGATTTTTCTGCAGCAGTTCGTCGCCTGCATCTTCCACCGGTTTTGAAACAAACAGCGGCCTGTCGGTAGCACGCGCCAAATCAAAGGTGGTGCTTCCCAAAAGCGCGCTTTTAAAAAAGCCTTTTCCGTGCGACGCCACCATAATAAGCCCTGCATCCTCATCATCGGCAATTTCCGTTAACTGCTCAAAAACTTCACCGCTGCGGTAAATTTCACGCGCGTTTTCATATCCGGCGCGGCGCAGTTCGGCAACCACGGCCCGCACACGGCTCTGCACTTTTTTAAAGCTGCTGCTGCCGGGCTCCGCATCCTCTTTGTCTTTAAAAATATGCGCTACCGCAACCTCGGTATCGTCATCAGGGCACAAGCTGTAAAAACACGGAAGCAGGCCGTCCGCTTCCTCCGATAAATCTGTTGCAAGCAAAACCTTATCAAACATTTTTGTTTCTTTCCTCCAAAACTTAAAATCAGCGAAAAGTTAATTAATATTATTTTAATTCTCCGCCGCCGCTAAAAATCCTGCCGCAAATTTGCAGCCGCCGCTGCCGGAACATGATATAATAAAAGTATTTAAAGGAGTTTTTATGTATGGATACAGCCTTACTGATAGAAAAATTAAACAATACGCACAGCCTTAATAAAAACGAAGCCTTGCAGCTTATCAAACAGGGCGAGCAGCATAAAAACCTGCTTTTTGCGCTGGCGCAGCAAACAGCACAAAAAAGCTTCGGCAGGCAGATTTTTGTGCGCGGGCTGATAGAGTTTACCAACTACTGCAAAAACGACTGCTATTACTGCGGCATAAGGCGCAGCAACAAAAATGCCGCGCGCTACCGCCTTAGGCAGGAAGAAATTCTGGAATGCTGTCAAGCAGGGTACGGGCTTGGCTTCCGCACCTTTGTTTTACAGGGCGGCGAGGATTATTTTTACAGTGACGAGGATATCGCCGCCATTGTGCGCGCCATTAAAGCGCAGTATCCGGACTGCGCCGTTACGCTTTCCATCGGCGAGCGCAGCCGTGAAACCTACGCTCTGTGGAAAAAAGCAGGCGCCGACCGTTATCTTCTGCGCCACGAAACAGCAGATTGTGCGCATTACGCCAAACTGCACCCGGCAGAACTGAGTGCCCAAAACCGCCAGAACTGCCTGTATACTTTAAAAGAACTCGGCTATCAGGCAGGCGCGGGCTTTATGGTCGGCTCACCTTACCAGACGGCGGAAAATTTAGCGGACGATTTAATGTTTCTTCAAAAACTGCGCCCGCAGATGATTGGCATAGGGCCTTTCATTCCCCATCACGATACGCCGTTTAAGGACGAACCCGCAGGCAGCGTGGAACTTACTTTAGTGCTGCTTGCCGTTCTGCGGCTTTTATTTCCGCGCGTTTTATTGCCAGCAACAACGTCGCTCGGTACTCTGGCTCCGGGTGGCAGGCTTTTGGGCATTAAGGCTGGTGCAAACGTTATTATGCCCAATCTTTCGCCGCAGAACGTACGCGGCAAATACCTTTTGTACGACAATAAACTGCACACCGGTGCAGAAGCAGCCGAAGCGCTGAACGAACTGCAGCGTGAAGTAGCTTCCATAGGCTACCGGATTGTTTCTGCCCGAGGTGATTATACGGAGGAGCCATGGACGCAAGGCTGAGGGTTCTTACAACTTACAAACTGCTTAACAATACGCGCTATTTCCGCCTGCGCTTATGTGCCGGCGGCGTTGTTACCGGCGTACTTGCTGGCGTTATCATAAGCTGCTTCCGGCTTGCCTTAACCGGTGCCGCTTCACTCCGCGCCAATTTGCAAAGCTTTGTTTTTGCAGGCGGTTATACGCCGCCTGGCATTGCACTTTGGTGCAGCGCACTGCTTATTGCCGCCGCTTTGCTTGCGTGGCTTGCCAAAGCGGAACCGCAGGCGGCGGGCAGCGGCATTCCGCAGGTAAAGGGCGCCGTACTGGGCGTTTTTAAGCTGCGGTGGCTGCGTATTTTACTTGTTAAATTCGCCGCCTGCGCCCTTGCCATAGGCAGCGGGCTGTCGCTCGGCAGGGCAGGCCCGTCCATTCAAATGGGCGCTATGGCCGGGCAGGGCGTAAGCCGCCTTCTAGCACGCCCGCGCATAGAAGAACGCTATCTTATCAGCGGCGGCGCGGCAGCAGGCTTGGCCGCAGTTTTTAACGCTCCGCTGGCAGGCGTTATTTTTGTTCTGGAAGAAATCAACCACAATTTTTCAGGCTTTTTGCTGTTTCCCGTGCTTTCGGCATCAGTAGCAGCAACCTTTACAAGCCGTTTAATCCTGGGGCGCGATACAGTTTTTAATTTTTCCGGGCTGCCCGTTTTGCAATACAGCGATTACTGGGTAATTCTGGCGGCAGGCATCATCTGCGGCGTACTGGGCGCGTTGTTTAATTACGGGCTTTTAAATGCCGCACGCCTTTACAAACTGCTGCCAAACAGCAGCTGCCTGCAAAACTTTTTGCTGCTTGCCGTTACTGCCATTACCGGCTTATACCTGCCGGAAGCATTGGGCGGCGGCGACGATTTACTTACCAATACCGCTTTTAACTCCTACCCCGTAACGGTACTGCTTATGTTTTTAGCCGCAAAAATACTGCTTACGCTGCTCGCCTTCGGGCGAGGGCTGCCGGGCGGCGCATTTATACCGACACTTGTTGCGGGCGGGGTTGCCGGTGCTGTTATGGCCGGGCTGTTTTCTCAGGCGGGCCTTTTAAGCAGCACCTATAAAACAAATATCGTTATACTTTCCATGGCGGCATTTTTTACGGCTTCCGTACGCACGCCCATTACTGCCACGGTGCTTGTTATGGAAATGACAGGTTCATTTCTGCACCTTTTGCCGCTGGCGCTTGCTTCGCTTACGGCTTTTGCCACAACAGAAGTTTGGCGCGCCAAGCCGCTGTACGGCGAACTGTTTATGCGTCTTTTGAAAAACACCAAAGCGCTGGAACGCAACCACGCCGAACAGGAACGCAGCATTATGGAGCTGACGGTAGATACCGGCAGCACTGCCGACGGGCGCCTGGTGCGCGAAATTAACTGGCCGCGCCATTCGCTTTTGGTAGACGTAAAACGCGGCGACGAAGAACTCATCCCCGAAGGCAATACGCGCCTGCACAGCGGTGATACGCTGTATGTGCTGTGCTACCCTACGGAAATTACAGAACTTGAAAAACTGATAACCAAATAGCAAAACGGCAGTAACCTTTTCAGGCTGCTGCCGTTATTTTTATGTTTTTCAGTTTTAATCAATGCCTGTTACCTTGTATCCTAAGGTTTCCACCGCCGCCGTTAAAGCTGCAATATCAAGCTCCTGCCCTTTATCTGCAAAAACCTCTGCCCAGTTTCTGTCACGCCTTACAGTCACACTTTTTACGCCCGGCACCTGTGCCAGCGCCGCCTGTACTTTTTCTGCGCATTTTCCGCACGCCATGCCTTCAATTTTAACAACCAGGTAATCCAAACGCTCAATTTTAAAAATTACCGGGCGCGTACCATCGTTGCAGCAGGCAATCATCATGCGTTCGTCATTAGTCCAGCCGCGCATAATGCTGCCGCCCTGAAGCGCAGTGTAAATATAACGGCTTATGCAATCCCACGCTTCGCCGCACTGCGTACCGTTGCCGGTGCGCCAGAAGGTATCGTCGCCGCCGTAGCGTTCAAAAATAAACTCGTCGCCCACATTATAAAACGGGCACGGGCCGCTTTTAGGGTCCGCCAGGTATTTTCCCTGATAATCATTAAAGCATTTTTTGTCAATAACCGTCACTTTACATTTGTGCTGCATGATGCTCGCTCCTTTTATTTTAATTATTTTTTGTTTTAACGTCTTTGATTATACGCTAATTTTTCATTTTTACTTTATTACTCATATTACTTTTTTAATCAACAATCCCCTAATCTTTAATACACTGCACATAACGAAGTGCGGATTTACAAAAATAAGGCATATATTTTTAGCAATATTCACTAAGAAAAACTGCAAAAACTGTGTTTGTTTAAGCGCAGCGAGTTACGCAGTTTTTGTAGTTTTTATACCAAATTGTTGCGTCAAAAAATTTTCTGCCGCATTTGCTGCAAATTCGTACTTTATCACTATTTAATAAAGAAAAACCTGTATATCATAGTAAAAAAAGCCTTAATTAAACAAAAGCTGTGTGCTGTAAGGTGAATGATAAAAAAACTGCGTCGGCTAAATTTTTTTATCTATTCAAACGAGAGGTCAGCCGCGCAGCCTGACCGGAATCGGAGAAGCCGCAGTTTTTAGCGTGAACCACATCAGTACATAGCTTTTGTTTCTTCAAACCCATTATAAAGCCAAAATATTCTCACCCATTGCCTAACCACGCCGCCAATGCTACAATTTAACTGAACATAACACATCAGAGGAACCGCCATGCTGACACCACGTTATTATTTCACAGGCGAATTCTGCCGTTTTTACGATTATTTTCTGTCGCACCCGCATACCGAAAAACATTTTGCCAAAGGCGAATACCTGTGGCGTCCGGGACAGCCGCACGAAAAAATCCATTACATAAAAAGCGGCGCGCTGATGCACTACGCCGACCACGAAAACGGGCACCGCAAAATCATCAGTTTCCACGGCGAAGGCAGTATTTTCCCCGGTTACCATACCTGCGGCTTTAAAATAGAGCTTTCGCTTACAACGGTTGCCCTGACGGAAATTTCCGTACTTGAATTTACGCGGCAGCAGTTCAGCCAAATGTTTGAAGAAAACACGGAATTAAGCGAGCAGGTTGTCAACTGGTATTCCATGTACGTCAACCGCCTGCTGTTTGAAACCGTACATCAGGAATACAATTCATCCTTTGTTAAAATTTGCAATCTGCTGTATCTGTTTACAGCAAATAACCCGCAAAGCTACGGTTTTGATATTGCCATTACGCAGGACGCCCTTGCCGGAATGCTCGGTCTGAGCCGCGTGCAGATAACGCGCGGGCTTGCGCAGCTGCGCCGGCAAAGCATTATCGCCACAGGGCGCGGCAAAATTACCGTTACGGATTTACCGGCACTGGCACAGCTCTGTTCTTCGGAAACCACCGGCTGATATTTTTTGCTTTTATTATAAAGCGCAGAAGCAGAAACGTCTGCTTCAAATGATACAAAAGAAAAGTAAAACGGCAATACCCTGCACCATGCAAAAGTTATTGCCGTTATTTTTATGCGTATATGGTTTAATAAATGCAGTACAGCTTGTGCGGCGAGCCTGTAAGCGCCTTGCCTCCGTTTGCCGTTACAAGGTAAGTGTTTTCGCTGCCAACCATGCCAATGCCGGGCAGGGCAATCTTCGGCTCCAGCGCAAAGGTCATGCCTTCCGTAAGCACTTCTTTAAAACGGTTGGCAACGGCCGGGCTTTCATCCATGGTAAGCCCTATACTGTGCCCCAAAAACTTGCCGCCGTTCATAAAGCCTGCAGCAAAGCGGCTGTCAAACTGCTTCATTGTTTCGTTATAAATATCTTCCACCACCGTGCCGGGCTTTAACATGGCAGCGGCAAAACGCTCAAGAATTATGCAATGTTCATGCGCCGCCAAAATCAAATCGCGGTTGGGGTCTTTATTAATATCGCCAAAATAATATACTATCGTTTTATCGGTATGGTAGCCTTCCACGCCGCAGGGAATATCAAGGTACACCAGCCTGCCCGCTTTTAATTTGCGGAACGGCGAACCAATGCTCTGCACCGCAATGCAGGTGCCGCCCGTGCCGCCGGGGCCATCAAAAGCAGTGCGTACCAGTCCGCTTTTGCCAAATGACGCCACGCCGATAACATCTTCGCCCAGGGGCAGATTCATGCGTGCAATGCCGTGCGAACCACGCTTTAACATTTCGGTGTACAGGCTTACGGCAAGTTCGGCTTCACTGATGCCTTCCTTTATCATTTTCGGCGCCAGCTGCTCCAGCACCGTCTGGTGAATCGCGCCGCTGCGCTTCATCAGTTCCAGTTCATAGCTGCTCTTTACAAGGCGCAGGCTGCACAGCAGGCCGTCAATATCGGTATATTCTTTAAACGGCATATATTTGCGCAGCATGTTCAGCCAGTCAACAGTGGCTTTTCTGCATTCCACATACATAACTTCCGGGCAAGCGCCATAAAATTCCGCCAAAGTGCGGAAGCTCTGCATCGGGCGGATATCCGGCAGCAGCGATTCATTGCGGGCACGGTCATAGCTTCTGCGTACCCACAAAATTTCGTCCTGCGGACGGATAACCAGCGCGCCCTCCTGCATGGTACCGCTAAAATAGTACATATTAACTTTATTATTAATAACTGCCATCTGCCAGCCGGGATGTTCTTTTTCCATTTCCTCACGGAAACGCGCAAGGCGTATCTGCAGTTCTTCAAGCGGTACGCGCCTTATTTCGTCAGTCATCAGCGAGGCATGTTCCAATATCGACATAGTATTGCTCCTTTATGATAGTTTTATTGTAAACGAACTTATTCCATCAAGATGTTAATGCTATAAAGCCATAAACAAAAACTGCGGCGGCAAAAATTATAATTTTAACATAAGAGAGTCCGGCTGCGCAGCCCGGACGGAATCGCAGAAGCCGCAGCATTTTTGTATGGCTGTAATAGCATTGACATCTTCTTTATTTCAAGCATAATCAGATTTACTTTACAATCATACCATACGTTGCCCTATTCTTCAATTAGCACAGGCATACAAAAAACTCCGATGCCTGCCCAAACAAGCACCGGAGTTATCATCATTAATCCTTATTAAACAAACCCGTAAAATCAAAAGTGGCAAAATAATCTGCCGGGGTTTCGGCGCGGCGTATCATTTCAACGCTGCCGTCCTCTTTCAGCAAAAGTTCCGCACTGCGCAGTTTGCCGTTATAATTATAGCCCATGGCAAAGCCGTGCGCACCGGCGTCATGGATAAACACCAAATCGCCGATATTTATTTCCGGCAGCATACGGTCAATGGCAAATTTATCGTTGTTTTCGCACAAACCGCCCGTAACGTCATATTTATGGTCGCAGGGCGCGTTTTCCTTGCCCATAACGGTTATATGATGGTAAGCGCCGTAAATAGCCGGGCGCATCAGGTTGGCGGCGCAGGCATCCAGCCCGATATATTCTTTATAAATATGCTTTTGGTGAATAACACGGCTTACCAGCGCGCCGTAAGGTGCCAGCATATAGCGGCCCATTTCGGTATAAAGCCTTACGTTCCCCATACCTGCCGGTACAAGCACTTCTTCATAAGCACGGCGCACGCCTTCGCCTATTTCCATAATATCATTTTGCGGCTGTCCGGGGCGGTAAGCAATACCAACACCGCCGGAAAGATTGATAAATTCAATGGAAGCACCGGTTTCTTCTTTTAATTCAACGGCTACTTTAAATAAAATACGTGCCAGTTCCGGATAGTAATCGTTGGTAACGGTGTTGCTTGCCAAAAACGCATGCAGGCCAAAGTGTTTTACGCCCTTAGCCACAAGGCGTTTGTAAGCCTCGGTAAGCTGCTCGCGCGTCATGCCGTATTTGGCGTCGCCCGGGTTATCCATAATGTTGTTGGCAATGGCAAAATGCCCGCCCGGGTTGTAGCGGCAGCACACGGTATCCGGAATATCGGCCACGCGCTCCAAAAAGTCAATATGGGTAATATCATCCAGATTTATAGTAGCATTAAGTTTGCGTGCCAGCTGAAAATCTTCGGCAGGCGTATCGTTGGACGAAAACATAATTTCGTCACCCTTAAAGCCAACCGCATCAGCCATTAAAAGTTCTGTATAAGAAGAACAATCCGCGCCGCAGCCTTCTTCGTGCAAAATTTTTAAAATGCCCGGAGTAGGCGTTGCTTTTACCGCAAAATATTCTTTAAAGCCTTTGTTCCAGCTGAAAGCTTTATTTACCCTGCGCGCAGTTTCGCGGATGCCTTTTTCGTCATATAAATAAAACGGCGTTGCATAACGTGATGCAATATCTTCAAGTTGTTCTTTGGTAACAAACGGAATTTTTTCAGACATTAATCTCAACCTTTCTGCAATTCAATCAGTTTAATTTCGTTTTTAAGCGCGTCCTTAAACAAATCCACCAGGTTACGCTTACAGGAATATAAACAGGTTGAATTTGCCCCCTCATCCAAATCACCGGTCAGCACCGTCTGCGAATCGGCTATCAGCCTTATCTGCCCTGTCTGTTTAACGGTGTTGTAGCAAATTGCCCCCGGAAGCAGGAAATCACTGCCGGTAATAACCACTACCTTTAAGCCGCGGCCAAGCGCGTCTTCAAGCTCAGTACGCAAAAGTTCCATTACGGCGGCATTTGCCGATACATAAATGCGCGCTTTGGCATTAAGTACGGTGTTTTGCAGCTTGCTGATAATTTCTACGTTGCCTTTGATGGTTATATAACCTTCGGCCTCATTTTTTACACCGGGCAGTTCTTTTATAAGCGCGTCGCGCATTTCCGCCAGGCGGCGGATTTTATTATTGCAGAACTCCTCCGGTGCAACCGGCGTATAACGCGTCACTTTGCCTTCTTCCATTATATAGGCAGCGCCCTTTTCCACCAGCCCGGCCAGTGCCGTATAGGTGTTGGAGCGTGATATGCCTGTCTGCTTGGCCGCTTCATAGCCTGTAAGGCGTCCGGCTTTTACCAGCAGCAGGTATAATGTTGCCTCTTGGCGTGTAAGGTTAAAGTGCATTAAGCGTTCTACGATTTCCATTCCCCTCATTCAGCCCCTTATATATTGTTCCTGTTCAAGAACACTATACTCTTTTTTTATACGGTTGTCAATAACTAACCCAAAAATTTGCAAAAAAATAAGCAGGCCTTTTAAGCCTGCTGAACTTATATTGCTATTTTATCTTTTCAAAGGTATTGGTTAAGTTTGCAAAATCCTGCAATGAAAGCGTTTCGCCGCGGCGTTTGGGGTCAATGCCCGCAAGGTTCAGCCATTCCTGCGCCTGCTGCGAAGTAATGCCCATGTTCTTCAGCGCATTGCTTAACATTTTGCGGCGCAGCGAAAATGCTGCCTTTACCACCCGGAAAAACAGCTTTTCATCACAAATTTCCACCGGCGGCACGGTACGGTTTTTGCATACCACAACGGCGCTGTCCACGCTTGGGCGCGGAATAAAGCTTGACGGCGGCACGATAAAAGCAATTTCCGGCTCTGTGTAATACTGCATGGCAACCGAAAGCGCACCGTAATCTTTTCCGCCCGGCGCTGCCGTTATGCGCTCGGCAACTTCCTTCTGCACCATTATTACCATGCGTTCAAGCGGCAGCTTCTTTTCAAGCAGCGCAAAAATTATCGGCGTGGTAATGTAATACGGCAAATTGGCCGCAACCTTAAAGGTTTTGCCGCCCATAGCGCTGTTAACATCAAGTTCAAGCACGTCGGCATTAATAACGCGCACGTTTTCATAGCCTTCCAGCGTTTTTTCAAGCACCGGCAAAAGGCGTTTGTCCAGTTCAACAGCGGTTACATCCGCGCCGGTTTCTGCCAGTGCCTGCGTCAGCGTGCCAATGCCGGGCCCTACTTCAAGCACCGGTTCGCCGGGTGCAAGTTCTGCGGCAGCGGCAATGCGGCGCACAATATCTTCATCAATTAAAAAGTTCTGCCCAAGCTTTTTATCGGCATGCAGGTTAAACCTGCGCAATATATAATTAGTAACTTCCGGTGTAGCAATTACAGGTTTCTTCATTCAACTTCTCCAATTTCCGCCAGTGCGGAATTAAATTCTTCGCGCGTTACGCCGTAGGTGTTAAGCCTTTGCAAAAAGCATTTGGCATTGCCGTAACCAACGCCCAAAAGCGCAGCCAGCTTATCGCGCCTTGCGCTTGCCATGCTGCCGCCGCTGAGCCCGTTTATCATTAAATCACGCTCTGTAAATTCTTTCTGCGGCGTAAATTCATGATGGCGCACTTTGCCCAGTGCCGCTAAAATAGCCTTTGGGCTTGCCTGTTCCACGCCGACATCACCGTTAGCGGTTGCATCAATGCGCGGTATAAAAGCCTGCCCTGCCTCCGGAAAACGCTCCGTTAAAAAACGGCGTATGCGGTTGCCTGCTCCGTCAGGGTCAGTAAGTATAATAATGCCGCGCTTTTTATACGCTGCTTCAATTTTGCGCAGGGTAGACGCAGCCAGCGTAAAGCCGCCCGTTTCTATCGTGTCGGCTTCCAGCGCGCGCCTGATTGCCGCGGTGTCACTTTTTCCTTCTACTACAATAACTTCTTTCAGCACTTATTAGTCCTCTAAAATATAAACTTCCACATTACGGCGGCCCCAGTTAATTGCTTCCTCATAACTGTCCATAAACAAATCCACGCGGTTGCCGCGGATAGCGCCGCCGGTATCGCCTGCAATGGCAATGCCGTAACCGGGGATATACATTTTGGTATAGTACGGTATTACACGCGGGTCAACGGCAACAATGCCGCGGGCAGCCACAAGGCCGATGGATGTAAGGCCCGTGCCGGTGCCGCAGTGTACGGTATAAGCGCTTGCTTCAGCAGTAATGATGCGGCTGTATTTTTTTCTGCCTTCCGGCGTTTCCACCGACATGCCAATGCCGCGCCTGATAACGGAATATTTGGGGTCAGCCAGAACTTCGCGGGCAATTTCCACTTCTTTTGGTGCTTTGCCCGTGCTTACCACGGATTTTTTTACAACTTTTACCTTGCCGGCTTTGCCCTGTTCCACAAGCTGCTCCTGCCCGTAAGGAATATTCTCGTCATCAATATACTTTACGGGAATTTCCGAATCGGCCTCAACGGAACTTAAAGTATCGCCTTTGTTAAGGATATGGATTTCCACATTGGCAGTAACCGGAGTATCTGCGGCAGGGTAAACGCGTTTTTTGTTAAAGCGGATGTTTAACTCTTTTAACGCTTCGCCAACAGTGTCTTTATTGGTAAAAAACTTCTGCTGCGAATCTCCGCGCACAACAATAACCGGCACGGCACGTTTTAAAACCAGCATTTTACCGCGGCCGCTCGTTTTTTCTTCAACACGGTCTGCCTGCCCTACGGCAATGCCCGCTTCTTTAAAAACAGCGCGCGGGTCGGAAAGTTCCGTTGTAACTGTTCTTTCCATACCGTCAAACTTTAAAATGGTAACAGGTGCTTCCGCCAAACCAAGATGCGTATGCCCACTGAATAAAATTACAAACATTATGGCTATCAAAATGGTTCTTCTGAAAACTGTAACATTTTTAGGCATAATATTACCTCCTTAATTCGGGGGTATTTTATCACAGCCTTTTTTATAATGTCAAGCCATCTTCCTTGAAGGTACTTTTGGTTTAAAATCAAATAACTCTTTACAAAAAGTATTATGCACAAGCACCTTTATGGTAAATAAAAGACGCAGCAGTAGCAGACTGCCGCGTCAGCATTATTTAATTTTATTAAAAAGCGTTTTAACGTTTTTCGTTGTCTGCGCTGCCAGCGCTTCAAAAGTTGTTCCGCGTACCAGCGCCGCATTTTGTGCCACAAGTTCCGTATAAAGCGGATTATTGCGCTTGCCGCGGTAAGGCACCGGCGTTAAATACGGCGAATCCGTTTCAAAAAGCAGCAGTTCGTCCGGCACAAAAGCAAGTACCTCGCGCACTTTGGCTGCGTTTTTATAAGTGCTTGTACCGCCAAAGCCAAAGTAATAGCCGCGTTTGGCAAGTTCCTTTGCCATTTCCAGCGAGCCGGAATAACAATGGAACACAGCCCTTGTTCCCGCAGGCACTTCGCTGCGGAAAATATCGAAAATATCGCCGTGCGCTTCACGGTCATGAATAATTACCGGCAAATCAAATTGTACGGCAAGGTCAATCTGCTCCAAAAGGCGTTTTTTCTGTACTTCTTTCGGCTCGTTTTCTTTCCAGTAATAATCAAGCCCTATTTCGCCGATTGCCGCAACTTTTGGATGCACAGCCCACGCCGCCAGTTTATCAAGATAATGCTCATCCTTAATGCCGGCAAGTTCTTCCGGATGCCAACCCACAGCGGCATAAACAAAATCATACTTTTCTGCAAGCTGTACGGCAAAAGCGGAGCTTGCTTCGTCACAGCCGGGGTTGATAAAGCCTTCCATTTCTTCGCCGATTTTGGCAATCAGCTCGTCACGGTCGTCGGTAAAATAATCGGAATCAAGATGGGCATGCGAATCCCACAAACCTGTACGCGACATTTTATTTCACCTTGCTGCCGCTGGCAATGCCCGGTGCGTCTGCCAGTACCAGGTTGCCTTCGCCGTCGCTGGCTGCCAGCACCATGCCGCGGCTTTCAATACCGCGCAGCTTGGCCGGTTTGAGGTTGGCAATAACAATAACGTTTTTGCCAATCAGGTTTTCCGGTTCGTAATGCTGGGCAATTCCGCTTACAATGGTGCGTTCCTCGTCGCCGATTTTAACCTGCAATTTAATCAGCTTATCGGTTTTGGGCACACGTTCTGCGGCAACAACGGTTGCCACACGCAAATCTATCTTTGCAAAATCATCAATGGTAATTTCATCGGCTGCTGCCGGTGCAGGTTTTGCTTCTTTTTTTGCTTCAGCTTTCGGAGCTTCGGCTTTAATTGCCTTGGCGGCAGATTTTTTTGTAGCCGCAATTACGGTTTCACCGGCTTCTGTAACTTCAATGCGCGGGAAAAGCGGTTCGCCCTTCTGCACTTTTGTGCCGGTTGCCAGTTTGCCCCAAACAGCGTCTGCCATAAAGAAGCTTTCCGGTTTGCCAAGACCGAGCTGTTCGTAAATTTTCGGCGCGGTAACAGGCACAAACGGCGCAATCAAAATAGCAATAATGCGCAGCGCTTCGGCAAGGTTGTACATAACGGCCTGCAAGCGTTCTGCCTGCGCAGGGTCTTTTGCCAGAATCCACGGTGCGGTTTCATCAATATATTTATTGGCGCGGCCGATAAGGTTCCATACATCCTTAATAGCCTGGTTCAGTTCCATATGGTCCATGGCATCACTGTAACCGGCAACAGTTTCGTTAACAAGGGCAATAAATTCCTTATCAACGGCTTCCGTACCTTCCTTATGCGTTACAACGCCGCCGTGGTATTTTTCAATCATGCTTACTGTGCGGTGCAGCAGGTTGCCAAGGTCGTTGGCAAGGTCGGCATTAATGCGGTTAATCAGCGCGTCGCGCGAGAAGTTGCCGTCGCTGCCGAGCGTAATTTCGCGCAGCAGGAAGTAGCGGATAGCATCCGGGCCAAATTCTTCAATTAAAGCAATCGGGTCGATAACATTGCCCTTGGATTTGGACATCTTGTCGCCGTCAACAACCAGCCAGCCGTGGCCGTAAACCTGTTTCGGCAGTTCTTCGCCCATTGCCATCAGCATAATCGGCCAGATAATGCTGTGGAAACGTACAATTTCCTTACCGACAAGGTGAATATTGGCAGGCCAGAATTTTTTAAACTTTTCTTCATCCGTACCGTAGCCGATAGCGGTAAAGTAGTTTAAGAGTGCGTCAAACCAAACGTAAACAACGTGTTTCGGGTCGAACGGAACGGGAATGCCCCAGTCGAAAGTTGTGCGGGTAATGCACAAATCTTCCAAACCCTGTTTGATAAAGTTAATCATCTCGTTGCGGCGGGAAACCGGCTGAATAAAATCAGGATGGGTTTCAATATATTCCAGGATTCTATCCTGATATTTGGACAGTTTAAAGAAATAACTTTCTTCCGCCATTTTTTCTACCGGGCGGCCGCAGTCCGGGCATTTGCCGTCTACAAGCTGGCGTTCCAGCCAGTAAGATTCGCACGGAACGCAGTACAAACCTTCATAATTCTTTTTATAAATGTCGCCCTGGTCATAAATTTTCTGCAGTACAGCCTGCACTACTTTATGGTGGCGTTCTTCGCTGGTGCGGATAAAATCGTTGTTGGAAATGTTCAGCATTTTCCACAGCTTTTTAAAGTTGGCTACGATTGCATCAACATACTGAATCGGCGTAATGCCTTTTTCGGCTGCTTTGCGCTGAATTTTCAGGCCGTGTTCGTCGCTGCCGGTTAAAAAGAATACATCCTCGCCTTTGGCGCGGTGATAACGGGCAACGGTATCGGCAATGGTTGTGCAGTAAGCGTGGCCAATGTGCAGATTATCGCTGGGATAATAAATTGGGGTAGTGATATAAAAACTGTTCTTGCTCATGTGCTTTCCCTTCTTTTATGTTAATATTTTTTTAACGGTATAAGCGCCTGCAACGCTGATTTTTGCAGACAATTCCTTTGTAATTTTATCACATTCTGCGCCGCTGTGCAAAAGCAAGCGCCAAACTTTTATTCTTCATCCAATAACCTGTTATAAAGTTCGCGCTTTGGCACTTTGCGCGCTTTGGCAACCTGTGCCAATGCTGCTTTTTTATCCATGCCTTGCGCAATCAATGCCTTTACTTCGTCCAGCGGGTCGGCTGCCTGCGTTTCTTCCTGAACATCAGCCTCACCCTGCGCTATAACAAGGCAGAACTCACCGCGCGGCGGCTGCACTTCCAGCCATGCAAGGCATTCCGTTACGCTGCCGCGGAAGAATTCTTCGTGCAGCTTGGTAAGTTCGCGCGCAGCGGCCAGCTGCCTGTCGCCCCATGCCGCCAGTATTTCCTTCAGCACGTCTTTAATGCGGTGCGGCGCTTCATACAATATTATTGTCGAAGGAATGTTTTTCCACGCCGCAAGCTGCTCAGCCCTGTTCTTTTTGCTTTTGGGCAGAAAACCACCAAAAAAGAACGGTGATGACGGCAGCCCCGAAGCAATCAGCGCGCACAGTGCGGCATTTGCGCCCGGCAGCGGCACAACTTTTATGCCTGCGTCAATCGCTTCGCGTGCCAGCTGCTCGCCGGGGTCGGCAATACCGGGAAAGCCCGCGTCACTGACAAGCGCTACATTCTTGCCGTCCAAAAGTTCTGCTATTATCTTCGGCCCGTTTTTATCCTTGCTGTGCTCATCATAGCGCACCAAATGCCCTTTAATATTAAAATGGTTTAAAAGCTGTAAGGTATGGCGCGTATCTTCCGCCGCAATAATATCGGCTTCGCTTAAAGTACGAAGTACGCGCGGCGTAATATCTTCCAGATTACCTATCGGCGTTGCGCAAAGATATAAAGTTCCGGCTTCCGTCATTTTGCCTGCTCCTTCGATTTATCGTAATACGCCAGTGCCTGCGCGCTTAAAGTTCCGTCGGCGTTGTACATTACAAGCGGCGGCAAAACATCAAGCCCGTAGCTGCCGCCCTTAACCATTTCCATTAAAAATATCCATGCAGGCTTGTCAACCGCGCTGTGCACCCATTGCAAACGTTTGGGCTGCAAGCCAAACTCCGCCGCCAGCTGCATGCACTCGGCAAAACGGTCGGGCAACTGCACAATGGCAAAACGCCCGCGGTAGCGCACGGTATACGCCGCCGCTTTAAAAAAGTCACGCAAATCAGCCGTTACCTCGTGGCAGGCGGCAGTGCCAATTTTGCGGGTATTGCCGCTGTTGCGGTAGGGAGGGTTGGCAATTACCAAATCCATACTTTCGGTTTTAAAATATTTGTTAATTTCGCGTAAATCGCCGCCAATTACCTTTACTGTTTCTTCAAGCCCGTTATCTTTAATGCTGCGCTCCATAAGAGCGGTAACTTTGGGGTTAAACTCTATCCCGGTTACCTTTTCCGCGCCGCGCGCCGCCAAAAACAGGCTTATCGCCCCTGTGCCGCTGCCAAGTTCCAGCACCTGCGCCTTTTTTACCAGATGGGCAAATGCCGCCACGAACACAGAATCCGTCGTAAAAGTAAATTCACCGGCATCCTGCCAGACTACATACCCGCAGCCCGGCAGGGAATCGCGCCTGATTCCGCTGTGTACCATTAAATTTTATCCGCCTTGGAAGCATCCACGATTTCGTCCCATTCCACCTGAATGGTATTGTCCGGCGTAAGCTGTACGGAAGCAGTGCGCATAGCGCGGTTAACGCCCATAACGCGGCCTTCACCGAGCGGCGTAACTACCATAACTCCAACCTTCGGTACTTCCACGCGTTCAGGTACGGAACGTTTGCCGCAGCAGCCGCTGCAATACACATCGTTTTCGTATTTTAAGCAGCACATCAGCCTGCCGCACACGCCGGAAATCTTGGCCGGGTTCAGCGACAGGTTCTGGTCTTTGGCCATCCTGATAGATACCGGCTCAAAATCGCCGAGGAAGGTAGCGCAGCACAAAGGCCTGCCGCAGCTGCCGATGCCGCCCAGCATTTTCGCTTCGTCACGTACGCCAATCTGGCGCAGCTCAATACGGGTACGGAATACGGACGCCAAATCCTTAACCAGTTCACGGAAATCGATACGCCCGTCTGCAGTGAAATAAAAAATAATCTTGTTAACATCAAAAGTAAATTCCACGTCAATCAGCCGCATGGGGAGCCCGTGCTTGGCAATTTTGCGCAGGCAGATGTTAAAGGCTTCTTTTTCGCGCACTTTATTTTCCTGCACCTTCAGCGCGTCCTGCTCGGTTGCCTTGCGCATAACGGGCTTCAGCTGCGAAACAAGCTTGTTCTCCTCAACCTCTCTCGCGCCGATAACAACCGTGCCGTATTCCAAACCGCGCACCGTTTCCACAATTACGTGGTCGCCAACTTCCACGCCGGTATCAACCGGGTCAAAATAATATATTTTACCTGCTTTTTTAAACCTAATGCCTACTACTTTCAGCAAAATTTTCACTCCTTCCGCAGTAAATCAAGTTTCAAAACCAGCGCCTCCAAAACATTTTTGGCGCTTACATTTTTATTAATGTTCTGCCAAGCTTCCTGCGCAGCGTTTACGCCCTGCCTGGCTGTATGTAAAGGCCAATCTGCGGCAATGCCGTCAAGCCTGGCCATAATATCCGTATTGTAAACCTGCCCGCCTGCACCGCTCTGCACAAGCAGCACATCGCGCAGAAGGTAAATAAACTGTTCCGTTAAAAGCAGCGCGGCCGCACGGTCGTATTTTTCGCCCCAGCCCAGCGCCGCAATATAACCAAAAGGGTTTTGCAGCGGCAGTTTTTTCAGTAAATCAAGCGCCTCACGGCGGATGGTAAAAATATCTGCCTGATTATAACTTAATGCCCTGCCCGGCGAACCGCCTGCAAGAGCCGCCAGTACCCGTGTGTTTTGAACAATGCCTTTTGCTTCCAGTATCTGCTGGACGGCACTGTTGTCCGGCGCATCAAAACGCAGGCGTACCACGCGCGACAGCACCGTCGGCAAAAGACGCTCTGCCTGCTGCGTAATTAAAATAAACAGCCAGCCCGGAGGCGGCTCCTCCAGAAGCTTTAAAAGACTGTTGGCTGCTTCTGCCGTCATCTGCCCGGCATCGTCTATAATGCATACTTTATGTTCGGAAAGCACCGGCGCAAATGCCGCCTGCTTTGCCATTTCCTTAACCTGCTCGATTTTGATGTCTTTGCCTGCTTCTTCTGCCGTCAGCAGGTAAAAATCCGGATGGGCAAAACTATTGTTTTCAATATCCATCAAACGGCAGCTTTCGCAAATACCGCAGGGCTTTTTTGCCGCAGACTTGCATAAAAACGTTTTTGCAAAATGCAGGGCCAGCATTTTTTTGCCAATGCCGCCCATACCATAAAACAAAAGGGCATGCGGGCGGCTGCCGGGTTTCAGCAGTTTTTGCAAAAACTCTTTATTCTGTTGGTGTCCCAGCACTTCATCCCACATAATTAACCTCATATTTTAATGGTAGTATTAATAACACGCATAATTTCAGCAGTTACCTTCTGTTCATCCTGCAAGGCATTAATTTTAAAAATGCGTTCCGGGTATTTTTCTGCCAGCAGCATAAAACCGTCCCGCACCTTCTTCTGAAATTCCAGCCCGGCATTTTCATAGCGGTCTTCAACGCCGCGCAAAGCACGCCTTGCCGCTAAAAGGTCCGGGTCGCCGTCAAGCAGTATTGTTAAATCCGGCTCCAAACCGCCGGAAGCAAAAGTGCTTAAACCATGAATGGCCTGCAAGGGCAGCCCGCGTACAATTCCCTGATATACTTCGGTAGAATCGCTGAAACGGTCGCACAGTACAATTTTACCCGCCAGCAGCGCCGGTTTAATTACCCGCGCAACATGGTCGGCACGCGCCGTAATATATAAAAGCGTTTCCGTACGGGCATTCATTATCAGTTCCGGGTCAAGCACCATTGCGCGCAGGCTTTCAGCCAGCCTCGTACCGCCCGGTTCACGCGTGCATACAACTTCACGCCCAAGCCTTCTCAATTCTTCAGCCACATGCTCCAGCTGCGTGGTTTTGCCGCAGCCGTCTGCGCCTTCCAGGCTGATAAAATAACCTTTTGCCATTTATTTAATCACCCGCAGTTCTGTTAATGTATAATCGGCCGGCCCGCTTACAGGCAGCCCCAGCTTTTTCATGCGCAGGCAGTAGTCAATTACTGCTGCCGTAACAAGTTCGCCCGGCCACAGCACCGGTATGCCCGGCGGATAAAAGCTCACCTGCTCCGCGCAGATTCTGCCTTCCGCCTTTTGCAGCGGCAGGCATTCAGTTCCCGCGTCAAACGCACTGCGCAGCGGCACTGCCGTAACAAACTCCGGCAGCTTCCAGCAGTTTTGTTCTTTTAAAGGGGCGCGTTTATGCTGTTCCAAGCCTGCAAAAACAGTGCTTATTTTTTCAAGCACGGCATCATATTCTGCGCCGCCGTCTGCAAAGGTTACCAAAAAAAGCACGTTCTGCGCATCAGTAAGTTCTACGGCAATTCCTGCCTTGCGCAGGGCATCGCCGGCTTCCGTGCCACTGTAACCCCACGCCGCCGTATTAACCGTTACTTTGGTGCAGTCAAACCCGGCTATGCCGTTTTTGCCGGTGCAGCCTGCGTCCAAAAGTTTCAGCCCGGCAAATTTACTTAAGCACTTGCGCAGCTTTTCCGCCGCTGCCAGCGCTCGCTCAATCAGTTTTTCACCCTGTACAGCCAAAGTATAGCGTGCGGCATCTATTGAAGCCATCAGCAAATAATTGGGGCTTGTAGTTGTCAAAAGGCTCACTGCTTCCGCGGCACGCGTTAAATTAATGCGCCCGCCCTTCACATGCAGCAGCGAGCACTGCGTCATAGCGCCCAGAATTTTATGCGTGCTCTGTGCGCAGGCATCCGCCCCGCACTGCAAAGCCGAAGGCGGCAGCGTACTGCTGAAGCCAAGGTGCGGCCCGTGCGCCTCATCCACCAAAAGGGCGGCATTATGGGCATGGGCTATTCCGGCAATGGCTTTTAAATCCGCAGCCTGCCCGTAATAATTGGGGCTTGTCACCAGCACGGCTTTAATATCCGCATGGCGCGCAAACATTGCTTCCACCGCCTGCGGCGTAATTTGCGTGTTAATGCCAAATACCGCGTCATATTCCGGCATTGCAAAAACAGGCTCCAAATTTGCCAGAAGCAGCGCGCCTGCCACACTGCGGTGAGCGTTACGCGGCACTAAAACTTTATCTCCTGCTTTGCAGGCCGCCATCAGCATGGCATGAATAGCGCCAGTTGTGCCGTTAACGGCAAAAAAGCACCTGTCGCTGCCATACAGCTGCGCCGCTAAATTCTGCGCTTCCATTATATATGAAGAAGGCGCATGAATATCATCCAGTTCGCTCATCAGCGATACATCCATCGCCACGGCTCCTGCGCCGAGTTCGTTTTTTAAAAGCGCTTCCATGCCGCGCCCGCCCTTGTGCCCGGGCGTATGGAAGGGATAAACCTTTTCGTTTTTATATTTCAGCATCGCTTCAACAAGCGGCATTCTGTTCTGCAAAACAACCTCCAAGGCATATTAACCCATGTTATCTTTATATTTTATCACAGCACGCCGCCTAATTAAAGCATTTTAATCGGCGCGGCAATTTGCGCTGCATCATAATTTCCGTCAACCAGAATATACTTACAGCCATATTCACGGCACAAGCGTAAATTAGCTGCATTTTCCTATTAAAATTACCATTTTACACCTCCGACGCTTTATATTTTACCATAATAATAACAAAAACATTTTAATTAAACTTCTGCCATGCTACAATAAATATAGGAAAGCCGATTGGAGATGAAGCCTATGAAACTGCGCTCTAAACCAATGACCAAAGAACAAATAAAGCAGTACCTGCATAAGCTCCAGCTGGAAAATTTTACGCCCAGGGCTGATTTAGCAACGCTGCAGAAACTGCATGACGCGCATTTAAAATACATCCCCTATGATAATTTTGACTGCCTTAACAGCAAAATCACCTCGCTTAATCGAGAGAAAATGTTTAACAAGCTCATTTTGCACAACCGCGGCGGCATTTGCTTTGAGCTGAACGGGCTGTACGCCTGGCTGCTCGAATCGCTGGGCTTTAATTTCGTCAGCTTGGCCGGGCGCTTCATTAATAAGATAAACGTGTACCAGATGCGCCAGCACCGCAACATGTGCGTAACAATTGACGGCAAGCGTTATATCACCGATGTCGGCGTCAACAGCGAAAGCCCGCGCATACCGCTTTTGCTGGAAGAACAGCGCGTGCAGAGCGACGGCATCAGCCAGTACAAATTTACGCGCGACGAGTTTTGGGGCTGGCTGCTGTGGCAGAAGGAAAAAGGCAAACCATGGAAACGCATGCTGGGTTTTACCGAAGAACCGCAGCTGGAAAAAGACTACGTTTTCCCTTCTTTCTGGTGCGACGCCCATCCCGATTCGCCCTTTAACAAAGAAAAAGAGCTTTCCATCTTCCGCGAGGACTGCAACATCACCATCCGCGGCAACTTTTTAAAATTTTACCTGAGCGGCAGGGTTAAATACCGCTATAAAATAAAAAACAGCGCCGACTTAAAAGAGGTGCTGTGGGAATACTTTGGCATTAATGTGGAATACCGCCTTAAAAATGACGGTATGGACTACGAATGAGGTAAAAATGACTGCAATACCAGATTATGTAAAAAAAATACTGCATATGCTTACAGAAGCAGGTTACGAGGCTTACATTGTCGGCGGCGCCGTGCGCGATTTGCTTTTAAAACTGCCGCCCGGAGATTTTGACATTACCACCAGCGCTACGCCGGAAGAAATCAGCGCGGTATGCCGTGCCAACAATATTAAAACCATTGATAACCTCGGGCAGAACTTTGGCTGCGTGGTTGCCGTTATAGACGGCGTGCCTGCGGAAATTACTACCTTCCGCGGAGAAAGTTATGGCTCTGACGCCCACAAGCCGGAAAAAGTATGGTTCAGCAAATCGCTGCGCGAAGATTTAAGCCGCCGTGATTTTACAGTTAACGCCATGGCAATGGATATAAACGGCAGAATATATGATTACCATAACGGCATGGAAGATTTACAAAGCCATATTCTGCGAACTGTCGGCGACGCCGGGCAGCGTTACAGCGAAGATGCTCTGCGTATGCTTCGCGCCTGCCGTTTTGTTGCCCAGCTTGGCTTTGACTATGTGCAGGAAAACGACGTGCTGCCGCCCTTCGGCGAAGAAAACACGCCTTACTATATGCCGCGCAATTTCAGTTTTCCCACCGGAAACTGCGCTGGTTTATCGCTTGAACGCGTGCGCACCGAACTTGACAAACTGCTTACGGGCAAATATGCAGGCAAAGGCCTGATGCTGCTGATGGCAACAGGGCTGACAGACACCAAATGCCGCGTAAAAGAAAACGGCACATATCATGAAATTGACATTCTGCCGGAGCTGCGCCACCTGGAAGGGCTGCCGCAAAACATGCGCTTTCACTGTTACAATGCCTGGGAGCATACATTAAAAGCCGTTGACAACAGCCCGCGCGATTTAACAATCCGCTGGGCCATGCTGCTGCACGACCTCGGCAAGGGCATGCCCGGCATCCGCGGCACCCATCCGGACGGTTCGCCCAGTGACCACGGTCACGAAGCGTTAAGCGCAGTTATGGCGCAGGACATAATGACGCGCCTGCGCTACCCCAAAGATTTTGCCAAGCGCGTTGTATGGCTGGTATCGCGCCACATGCGCTTTGCACCGATGATGTTTACCAAAGAACGCACGCTGACGCGCTGGGTACGCGCCGAAGCAGCCGGCGGCGAATTCCGTACCTCCAAAGATTTAACGGAAGCCTTTACTCAGCTGAAAGAAGTGTTTTTGGCTGACATGGGCGCAACGCACGCCGGCAATAACCCGCAGCTGATGGCAGAAGGGCGCGAACTGGCAGATGCCGTGATAGACATTGCACGCAATAAAATGCCGGTGCATACTGCCGACCTTGCCGTAAACGGAGCAGACCTTGCGCAAATTATAACGGACGGCGCGGAAACAGGCAGATTTTTAAAATACCTGCTGGAACGTGTCCGCAGCGGCAATTTGCCCAACGAACGTGCAGCACTGCTTGAAGCGGCAAAACACCGCCAGCAAAAAACATCTGCCAAAGCAGAAATTTAAATTTTATATTGTACCTACATATGCAAAGTGCTATACTTAATTTGTATGGGGACGTAGCTCAGCTGGGAGAGCGTACGGTTCGCATCCGTAAGGCCGAGGGTTCAATCCCCTTCGTCTCCACCAAAATTAATTTTTAAAGGCAGCATGTTATATGCTGCCTTTATTTGTATGCAAAAACTCCCGCACGTAATGTACGGGAGTTTTTTGATGCTTTTATTCTTCCCTTTTAGCAAGGCTTACAAACTTGGTGAATTGCTTATGGAAGAACAGGTTTACCGTGCCAACCGGGCCGTTACGGTGCTTGGCGACAATAAGTTCCGTTATGTTTTTATTTTCGGTTTCAGGGTTATAGTAATCTTCGCGGTACAGGAACATTACAATATCGGCATCCTGTTCCAAAGAGCCGGATTCACGCAGGTCAGAAAGCATCGGGCGTTTTACCTGGCGCGATTCCACGCTGCGGCTGAGCTGCGACAGTGCGATAATCGGCACATTCAGTTCACGCGCCAGCGCTTTCAGCGAACGGGAAATTTCGGAAACCTCCTGCTGGCGGTCGCCGCTTAAATTACGCTTGCCGCTGCCCTGCATTAACTGCAAGTAGTCGACAACAATTAAGTCAAGCCCATGTTCAGCTTTTAAACGGCGCGCACGGCTGCGCATTTCCATTGCCGTTATGCCTGCCGTATCGTCGATATAAATCTGCGCAGCGCTTAAAGAATCGGCTGTCTGTATAAGCTGAATCCAGTCCTCGTCACGCAGTTCACCAATACGCAGACGCTGCGAATCGATATTTGCTTCGGCGCAGAGCATACGCTGCACAAGCTGCTCCTTACTCATTTCCAAACTGAAAAAGGCAACTACTTTCGGCTTGCCGTCCGTCTGCTTGCCGCTGCGGATGGCAACGTTCTGCACAATGTTCAGCGACAGTGCCGTTTTACCCATGGAAGGGCGTGCTGCCAGAATAATAAAGTCACTGCCGTGCAGGCCGCTGGTAAGGTTGTCAAAATCAACAAAACCGGTCGGCAGGCCTGTTAAGCCGTTCTTGTTATTCATTAATGCTTCCAAATCCTTAAAGGAATCCATAACAATGTTGTTAATCGGCACAAAGTCGGTATCCTTTTTGCGGTTGGAAATATCAAGTATTTTCTTTTCGGCGCTGTCAATAATATCGCTTACATCTTCGCTGCCTTCGTATCCAAGTTCCGCAATTTCCGTAGCGGAACGCACCAGCTGGCGCAGAATGGATTTTTCTTCGACGATACCGGCATGATAAACCACATTGGCAGCCGTCGGCACGGAATTGGCCAGCGAAGTGACATAGGCAATGCCGCCAACATCTTCCAGCTTGCCGTTCTTTTTTAAAACCTCGGTTACCGTTACCAAATCGACTGCTTCATTGCGGTTATAAAGTTCCAGCATGGCGTTAAAAATAACCTTATGCGCCTCGCGGTAAAAATCTTCGGAGCGCAGTTTTTCCATCACTTTGGCAATAGCTTCCCTTTCAAGCAGCATAGCGCCCAAAACGGCCTGTTCTGCCTCTATGTTCTGCGGTGGTACTCTGTCAATCATGGCAAACGCCTTATTCTGCCGCTACGGTTACGGCAAACTCGGCAGAAATTTCCGGGTGCAGTTTGGCAACAGCGGTATATTCGCCAATGCCTTTTACAGCGCCCTTCAGTTCTACCTTGCGGCGGTCAATATCAAGTTTGGTCTGTTCAATTAAGGCTTCGGCAACGTCCTTACTGGTTACGCTGCCAAACATTTTGCCGTTTTCACCCACGCGCACTTTAACAATTACGTGTACTTTTTTCAGCTGGGCGGCAAGCATTACAGCTTCATCCTTGCGCTGAGCGGCACGGTGTGCCTGCGTTGCCTGGTCTTTTTTAGCCTGGTTTAAGTTGGCTGCGTTGGCTTCCTTTGCCATTTTGCGCGGCAGCAGGTAGTTGCGGCCATAGCCTTCCGCGGTTTCTACAATATCACCTTTTTTGCCTAAATTTTTAACGTCCTGCAGCAGAATCACTTTCATCATTATCATTCTCCTCTAACTGTTTTTTCGCTAACGCGATAATTTGTTTTTTAACTTCTTCAACACTGATATTTTTAAGCTGTACGCCGGCTACTGTCTGATGTCCGCCGCCGCCCAGTTCTTCCATAATAATCTGTACGTTAACGGTACCGTCGCTGCGGGCGCTTACACCCAAAGAACCGTCAACGGAATATTCGGTTATAACAACGCTCATGCAAACGCCGGTAATATTAATCATTGTATCGGCTGCCTGAGCCGCAATAACAGATGATTTAACTTCTTTCGGCGCATTTTCGTAAACAGAAATTACCATGCCCGGTTCCGGCATTTCGGCTTCTGCCACCAGGCGCGATTTAACCTGTACGGAATCAAGGTCGTCCTTAAACAGCTGGCGCACCATATTCGGGTCGGCACCGCTGCGGCGCAGAAGTGCTGCCGCTTCAAAGGTACGCTCGCCGGTCTGCACGGCAAAGTTTTTGGTATCGACAACAATGCCTGCATAAAGCGCAGTTGCCTCGCCTTTGGTAAATTCCAGCCTGTCATTAAAGTAGCCCACAAGCTCCGTTACCAGTTCGCTTGTAGATGACGATGACGGTTCCATATATTGCAGCGTGGTATTTTTAATAGCGTCTTCCGCACGGCGGTGATGGTCGATAATAATACGCCACGGAATAGCGTCCAGCACCTTCTGGCTGGCGCAGAGCATTTTGCGGTGATGGTCAACCAGAACCAAAAGCGACTTGGGCGAAATATGCTTCAGCGCTTCTTCTTCCTCTACCATAATGTCCGCATAAACGTCGTCTTCATCCATCAGTTTCATATCGTTGCTGCGCAGCGTTTCGGCAATTTTGCGAACCGATTCGTTCTGCCCGCTGACAACGATATAGGTTTCCTTGCCAAGGCTGCGGGCCATTTTTGCCATACCGATAGCACTGCCGATAGCGTCGAAATCTTCCATTGTATGGCCCATTACAAAAACCTTTTCGGCCGAAACCATCAGTTCATGCACGGTATGCGCCACAATGCGGGCACGCACGCGTGTGCTTTTGGCAGTAACGGTTGTAATGCCGCCAAAGAACTGTAAGCTGCCGCCTATTGCCACAACAACCTGGTCGCCGCCGCGCCCAAGCGCCAAATCAAGCGCTTTGGCAGCGTTAAGGCTTACTTCTTCCAGGCTGCGGCCGTCGCAGGCAATGCCCACGCTGATAGTAGGCGTAATTTTATTGCCTACCTGTATTTCATGTATCTTATCCAAAACAGGAAACTTCTTTTCCATTAAGTCCTGCAAAGAAGCCTGGTTGATACCTACCAGAAAACTTTCTTTATTGTTGGCAAGAATAAAGCCGTTTTCTTCTTCGGCCCATTTGCTGAGGACTTCGTTTACTTCACCGGAGATATTGGCGCGCGTGCTTTCGCCCATGCCTTTGGTTACGTCTTCGTAATTATCAAAGCGCACATAAGCAAGGCAGAGTTTTTCGTTGTCGTATTTCTGGCGCAAAAGTTCAAAATCCGTAACATCCGTTAAATAGAATATCAGGCTGTAGCCTTTGCTTTCTTTTTTACCGGCCCTTTCGCCTGCCAGCACACGGCAATGGCGCAGGCGGTAATAACGGCCGTTAATTAAAAGCAGGCGTTCGCCGTCTTTAATGCTTAAAGCGTCAAAGGCGTTTTCCGGCAGGTCAAAAATTTCTTCCGGGCGTTTTCCGTCTACATTTTTCACTCCGGCAAAACCGGCATATTCCACAAACAGCTCGTTTTTCCACTGTAATTTGCCGTCCTGCCCGAATACGGCCATGGCCACGTCAAGGTTTCTTACGGCATAATGGCTGGTACGCTCAATATTGCGCACAATGGTATCAAGGTAGCCGTTAAACTGCACTTCTTTGCTGTAAAACTGCCGTCTGGCATACCAGTAAAAGCAGCCTATCGCAGCAAGGCCAACAGCAAGCCACCACCAGCCGTAAAAGGCCAGTACAACAGTAAAGCCAACGATGATGCCTAACGGCACTTTCATATCATTCCAGAAGTTCCAGATTTTGTTAAACATTTTACCCGCTCCCTTTACAGGCTGCGTTCTTTTAAATTACGATTGTCAAAAACAGATTCAAACGCACCCAGAAGTACAATAAATGTAGAGACTAACTGCACCGACAATGCCAGCACTACGCTTACTGCTCCCAGCCATAAAGGCTTGCCGTTTTTCTCAAGCCACCAGTAAATTACAGCCCAGCCCTGAAATAAAAAGGCTACGCTGGTTACGGTTTGAATATTGATGGCAATTTCAAAAGCCAGCTTCGGAGCGTCCGGATAAGTTGCCATAAAACCCATGGAAAGCGCAAAAGGCCAGATTAAATATTCCGATACACGCCAGTTTTTAAACGGCGGCAGGGGCGCAAAAGCAACGCCCATTTTTGAAAGCACTTTACGCGAGCCCATATAATTGGCAAAAGCAATTATCGGCGAACATACAATAAGCGAGCCGGGCAGGATTAAGCGGATAAGCTCAATCATATCTTTATTGGACTGCACAGCCGCTGCAATTTGCTCCTCACTCATTCCGGCAGCCCTGTAATAACCCTGAGTTTCATTTAAGGCTTCTTCAAGGCCGCTGAACATTATATCCACAGGATTGGTGCCCATTACAAGCATTGCCAGCCCCATGCTTAATAAAATGGAAACAAAGGTTGCCGCAGAACTATATACCAGAGTTTTGGCAGGCGTGTAACCGCGGTACATGCACTCGCCCAGTGCCAGCCCCAAAAGGCCGAACATGGCCATTACGGAAAGAGCCTGCACCGGCCCGAGCAGCGAACCTATAACCGCGCCCGCTACAATTAAAGTCATTATGCTCCAGCGCAGGCCGTTGCGCATGCCGCAAACCGCTACCGGAACTGACCACAGAAAATTAAAAATAACGCCAAGCACCGGCAGATAAGTGCCGAGTATAGCAAACAAAACGGCAATAGCCGCCAAAATACCGGCTTCTACCATTTCAGAAGTTTTTCTTACCAAAATATTCCTCCTTATATCAACGGGCATACGCCCACATAATTATATTTTACAGCAAAAAGGCAAAAAAGCAAAGTAAAAGTAAGCTGCAAAAAACCTATAAAATTAGTTTAATCAATGTTACAATGAATATAATTAAAACAAAAAGGAGCTGACACAATGGCTGACGCTAAAATCTGCGGGCGTTTCGCCCCTTCACCCAGCGGCAGAATGCACCTCGGCAATATATTCTGCGCACTTTTGGCCTGGCTGAGCGCACGCGCGCAAAACGGCAGCATGCTCCTGCGCATTGAAGATCTCGACACTTCGCGCTGCACGGAAGAAAAAGCGCGCCTTTTAATGGATGACCTTCTGTGGCTGGGGCTCGATTGGGACAGCGGCGCCTTTCCTGGCAAAGCGCCGGATGAATTTTACCAAAGCCGCCGCAGCGGAATTTATAAAGAGTTTTTTGAAAAACTGTCCGCCCAAAATTTAATTTACCCCTGTTTTTGCAGCCGCGCCGAGCTGCACGCCGCAAGCGCGCCACACACAAGCGACGGGCAGTTTATTTACCCGGGCACCTGCCGCAATTTAACGGAAGATGAACGCCGCAGTAAAATGCAAAGCCATAAACATTCCTGGCGCATTAAAGTGCCGGATGAAACCGTCACCTTTAACGACAGGCACTACGGCAGGCAAAGCCTGAACCTTGCCCGCGAATGGGGCGATTTTATCGTGCGCCGCAGCGACGGCATTTATGCCTACCAGTTAGCCGTTGTTATCGACGATGCGCTTATGGGCGTTACGGAAGTAATACGCGGGCGCGACCTGTTAAGTTCTTCCGCGCCGCAGCTTTATTTATACAGGCTTTTGGGCTTTAAGCCGCCTCAGTTTGGACATTTGCCGCTTTTAACCGCACCGGACGGCCGCCGCCTTGCCAAACGCGACATGGATTTGGACATGGGCGCTCTGCGCAGCCGTTATACGCCGGAAGAAGTTATTGGCAGGCTCGCCTTTTTAGCCGGGCTGATTGATAAAGAAGAACCTGTAAAAGCCGCAGAACTCCTTCCTTCATTTGACTGGCAGAAAATACCAAAGGAAAACATTACCGTTACTAACTAAAAAATCCTCCGCCACAAAGCGGAGGATTTTATTTTTAACGAACGTTAAATACCTTGCCCGGATTTAAAATTCCTTTCGGGTCAAGAGCGGCTTTAATAGCACGCATCATTTTCATTTCGACAGGGTCGGTATATTTTTCCATAGCGGACAGCTTCTTGGCGCCAATGCCGTGCTCGCCGCTCAGGCGTCCGCCAAGGCTGTAAACATAAGCATAGGCTTCGGCGTGGAACTCGCTGAGCTGTTTTTCCCATTCTTCTTCGCTTAAATCGCATTTAAGAATCTGGAAATGCAGGTTGCCGTCACCGGCATGTGCCAGGCACAACAGTTTAAAGCTGTATTTTTTTGAAACTTCGTTAAGATGTTCAATGCATTCAGCAATTTTATCAACCGGCACAACCAAATCGTCCGAAGTGCTGATAAGGCTCAGCACACGGGTGGATTCCAGGCAGTTGCGGCGGATTTTCCATACGCGCTCGTCGGCTTCCAGAACATCGGTTGCCCCGCTTTCGGTGCAGATTTCGTCAAGCTGCTCCATTTTGCTTTCCAGTTCTTCTTCGTTAAAGGTTTCAACCGTAATAATTACATAATAACCGTCCTCGTAATGCGGCAGTTTCAGTTCGCAGTAATCGCTGGCGCTGCGTACAAAGCCGTTGTCCATAAACTCAACGCTGGTCGGGTTCAGGCCTGCTTTAATCAGGTTCGGCACAACGCCGATAGCTTTGTCAAGCTCGGTAAAGATAGCGAGGATATCCAGTTTATAAGGGCACAGCGGTAAAAGTTTAAGAGTGGCCTTGGTAATGATGCCCAAAGTGCCTTCACTGCCCATTACAAGCTGTTCCAGGCAGTAGCCGGTGCTGTTCTTTTTAAGGGTGGAGCCAAGCGTTACAATATCGCCGGTAGGGGTAACAACTTCAACAGAGTAAACCTGATTGCGGGTAGTGCCGTAACGTACAGCCTTGTTGCCGCCGGCGTTAGTTGCAATATTGCCGCCGATTAAGCAGCTGTCGGCGCTGCACGGGTCGCCTGCATACAAAAAGCCTTCTTTATTGGCATATTCCTGAATTTCCAAGGTTCTGGCACCGGCTTCAACAACCATGTACATGCCTTCTTTGTTAAGCTCAAGAATTTTATCCATGCGTTCCATTAAAAGCACAATGCCGCCGCAAACAGGAACTGCACCGCAGGATACGCTTGTACCGGCGCTGCGCGGAGTTACCGGCACGTCAAATTCGTTGGCAATTTTCATAACGGCTGCCACTTCTTCGGTATTGGCAGGCATTACAACTACTTCAGGCAGATGATGGTAATGCGGGTCGGTTTCTTCGTCCGTTTTGTATTTATCAAGAGTTTCAGGGTCGGTCATTACATATTCAGCGCCTACTGCTTTGCGCAGAGCCTCCAGTACTTCCTCGGTGACCGGTTTGTAGTTCATCATTTTCTCAAATCCTTTCTGCTGTCCTTCATTTAAGATTTTTAATCTACATTAAAAATCTTACCGGGGTTCAAAATACATTTCGGGTCCATGGCTTTTTTAATGGTACGCATTAAATTCAGTTCGCCCGGACGGGTATATTTTTCCATTTCGGCAAGTTTTTTGGCACCAATGCCGTGTTCACCGGCAAGGCGTCCGCCAATGCTGTAAGCATAGGTATAAACTTCGTCATGGAATGCCTGTACGTTATTTTCCCATTCTTCGTCGGTCAAATCGCATTTGCACAATACAATATGCAGGTTGCCGTCGCCTACATGGGCGCAGATAAGCGGCGTAAACGGATATTTTTCGCCGGTTTTCATAACAAATTTAACTGCGTCGGCCACTTTATCGCGCGGCACAACAACGTCGTCCGTAAGGGATACGAGGCTGATAAGACGCACGCTTTCCTGGCAGTTGCGGCGCATTTTCCAGATGCGTTCGTCTGCTTCCAACACTTCTACAGCGCCTGCTTCGGTACAAAGCTCGTCAAGGCGTTCCATCTTCATATCCAGTTCGTCTTCGTTGTAGGTTTCAACGGTAACGATAACATAAATACCGTCCTCATAATGCGGTACATTTTTATATTCGCAGTAATCTGCGGTAGTGCGTACATAGGTATTATCCATGTATTCAATACTGGTCGGGTCAATGCCTGCCTTTAAAAGCAGCGGCACCAAATCAATGGCTTTGTCCGGGTCGGTAAACACGGCAACAAGGTCGAACTTATACGGGCACAGCGGCAAAAGCTTAAGGGTTGCCTTGGTAATAATGCCCAAAGTGCCTTCGCTGCCCATAATCAGCTGCTCCAGGCAGTAGCCGGTAGAGCATTTTTTCAAACGTGCGCCAACTTCAATAATTTCACCGGTCGGGCTTACAAATTCAATTTCGTGAACCTGGTCGCGGGTAGTACCGTAACGCACTGCCTTATTGCCGCCCGCGTTGGTTGCCAGGTTGCCGCCGATTAAGCAGCTGTCGGCGCTGCACGGGTCGCCTGCGTAAAGATAACCTGCTTCGTTGGCAACTTTCTGAATTTCAATAGTCGGCACGCCGGCTTCGGTAATAAGATACATGCCTTCGGTATTCAGCTCAATAATTTTATTTAAGCGTTCCATCAAAAGCACAATGCCGCCGCAGACAGGAATTGCACCGTCGGCAAGGCTGGTGCCTGCACTGCGTACGGTAACGGGCACATCAAATTTATTGGCAAGTTTCATAATTTCCGCAATTTCCTGTGCCGAAGCAGGCTTTACAACAACTTCCGGCTTGTGAAATTTACGCGGGTCTGTTTCTTCGTCAGTCTGATAGTGTTCCAGTGTTTCAGCGTCAGTCATAACGTATTCAGCGCCTACAACACCTTTTAATGCTTCAATTACTTCTTCGGTAACAGGAGCATAAGTTTTCATACTTCATCATCCTTCCATAACTGCCGCCCAAATGGCAGGCAGGTAAAATACATATCTTTAATAATTATAATACAAAACTGCATGAATTTCAAAATTACAGACGCCAAAGTAAACAAAAATCCCTGCTAAAAAACAGGGATTTTAAAAATTTTACATTGAATTAAAAATTGCGCTGATAGCTGATGCCGATAATTTTGGTAAAGCTGTCGTGAGTATGGGCATGACGACCTTTGTAACCATCTTTATCAGCTGCATCAGTAAATGCAAAACGTAAATCGCCTACATCCATCCAGCCCAAGGCGATTGCCAGTGTCTGGTCTTTATCGTTATAGCGCGCGCCGATGGAATAAGTTTTTCTGTTGCCGGTCGGCACCATAAAATCGCCGCCATTATAAGGAATGGAAGATTCATCATAAGCAAAACCTGCCATCAGCGTATATTTATCGCTCAGCTTATGCTCCACGCCTATAGCATAACGCCAGCCGTCCTCCCAGTTTTTAGGATTTTTTTGCAAACCATCTAACATTCCTGTATTACTTAACATAATATCAAGATTTTCATATGTATCCCAGCCGGTACGCACGGCATTTAATTCCACACGGGTTTTATCATTAAATTTATGGCTGTAACCAATATGCCACGATTCCGGCAGCGTTACCTTGCCGTAAGCATCACCAGAAATATCCATAACCGCCTGCGGTCCACCTAACGCCGCTAAATTCACATCATAAGCATTAAAATCTGCTTCCATGGAGTGTTTTATGCGGCTGCGGTAAACTACGCCGATTTCATTCTTATCGTCAAAAGCATAGTTGGCAGCGGCATTCCAGCCCAAAGCATAGCTTTCACCCTTGGTATGGGTTGGTCCCATAGGTGCCGTACCTGTATGCATCAGGTGCTTTTCTAATGTTAATCCAACGTAGTTAATCTCCGCACCTACGGCTGCGCTCCATTTATCGTCAAACTTGTGCGCAAAGGTCGGAGTAACGCTCACGCCGTTTAGGCGGGAAAGAAACGCATTGGTAGAAACTTGTGAATTACGTTCAAATTCGGACACCATGGCAAAGCGGCTGAACGCACCGATACCGAACCAGTCTTTGTTATTCAGTTTTTTTACATAGTAAGTTCCCGGAGCAAAACCGAAATGCACACGGTTAGTACCGCTGTCAATCACATCTCCATTTTTATTATACAAATCGTATTCGCCATGCGGGCTGATGTAGGTTGCACTTACCTTAAAAGCCTCGCCGTCCACCTTAGTGATAGATGCCGGGTTGTAAGCCACGTTAGCAGCGTCGCCTTCAGCAAACATACGCGCCCCGCCCATGACAACGCCTTCGGCACTCCATTCGTTAATGGCAAAACCTTCTGCCCCGGCAGCCTGCGGCAAGCCCAAAGCACATAAAATACCTAATGCTAAAACTTTATTTTTTAAATTCACATCGTCACCTCTGTAAAATTAGTACCTACATTTTAATACTTGGTGCTATTATAACAGATTAATAAAATTTTGGCTACTAAAATAAAAAACGCCTTCTGCATAAAGCAAAAGGCGTTATAAAAACAATAATATCAGCCGTCAATACCGCGGCGCAATACAATGGGGCGCTGTTTTTCCCAAGGCTTATACTGCACGGTGCTGCAAAATTCATAGACTTTATAGCGTTTTGCGTCGTCTTCTTCCGCTGCGGCTTTAGCCAGGTCACGTTCTGCAATATCGTTTTGCGGGTAATACTTAAAGGCTTCGGCGTAAATTTCACTTGCTTTAGCGTCATCGCCTGCGTTATGCGCATTTTCTGCCAAAAACTTCAGTGCAAAATATTTATACGGGTTCACACCGTTGTTGTCCTTTTCAGCTTCAACCATTGCCTTGGCTTCATCAACAGCCTGCTGCGTTTTGCCTGCTTCGCTCAGCACCATCAGCCTGCGGTAAAACATATCGCCGCGGGCACAGCTGTGAAAGCTGTGTTTATAAGCACGGCTCAGGTCGTACGCTTCTTTTAAATAGGTAAGGGCTGCTTCTTCGCTTTTTGCCAGTTTCCAAACTATTTCAGCAATATCGCGCAGGCACAAAACCTTATGTTCCGCTTCGCTTAAACCATATTCCGGGTCGTCATCCATATTGGGCTCTACATTTACAACCGTACTTAAAACACGCATTGCGCTTTCGGTATCGCCCATCCAGTAAAGCGCGCGTCCTACAATCGAGCGGCAGCGCCAGTCGTTATAATCCTGTATCATGCCTACCGGCACAGGGTATTCTCCGTTAGCCAAACGGGAAACATAACCCATCCATTCCTGTTGGTCCATATTATCTGCCTCCTGTCAGTCTGCTTTATTTAATTGTACCATAATAAAATATTTTTGGCATAAAAAAGGGCTGCCGCACACATGGAAAGATGTGCGCACAGCAGCCTAAAATAAGGGAAAGCGTTAATCAAGGCAATGTATAAAAACATCATTGCACAATGCAAATTATACACTGCTAAAAGAAATTTGTCAAGTCTTTCTATAATTTATTAAAATTATTAATTTTTTGTAACATTTTCGGCGTAGCCGCATAACACAAACGCACTAACAGCTAAAATATTCTTTCTTTTACTGCGCTTTTAAAAGCTGCGGTGCCATTAATGTTTCCTTTACATCTTCCCATACAACAAAATTGGCCTTGCTGAAGCCGTTAAAAGTTGTTGCCGATGCCGATGTATAAGCTCCGCAGATAGGCACAAGGATTAAATCGCCTTCTTCCTGGCGCACTGTCATTTTGCCGCGGAACATAATGTCGAGCGAATCACAGCTTGGGCCTGCAAAAGTAGCGGCCACCTGCTCGCCTTCTTTAAAGCTTATAAGTTTAAAGTCCCACTGGTCAAAAAGCACGCCGGAAAAAGTTCCGTAAAGGCCTTCATCAAGGAAATACCACGGCTGCCCGCCGCGCTCCGTTACGCCGATAACACTGGTAATAAGGTTTACTGCCGTACCGCAGATAAAACGCCCAGGCTCTGCCCAGATTTCCACTCCCGGAAAATCTTCGTCAAGGCGTGCATTAATCTGATTGAGCATTTCCTGCAAATTAAAGCGTACTTTCGGTTCGGGAATGGGGAATCCCCCGCCGATATCCATAATGCGCAGCTGCATGCCTGCTGCCGCTGCTTCTTCAAAAATTTCACGCGCAATATCAAGCGCATATAAATAAGGGTCGGCGCTCGTAGTCTGGCTGCCTACATGAAAGGCAATACCGGCAGCGTCAAGCCCGGCATCCCTTGCTTTCAGCAAAAGTTCCAAAGCCTGCTCGCGGGCGGCGCCGAATTTTTTATTCAAATCGACATGTGCCGAACTGTTATCTATCCTGATGCGCAAAAGTACCGTTGCACCCGGGCACTCACGCGCCATTTTATCTATTTCGCCTGCGCTGTCAAAAGTCATCTTGCCAACACCGGCATTACGGCAGGCACGCAGCCCGTTTACCGTTTTCATCGGGTTGGCGTAAATCATCCTGCTGCCGTCAACGCCAAGGGAACTTAATTCCATAATTTCCCCGTCGGAAGCAACGTCAAAGTTAGAGCCAAGGTCACGCATCAGTTCCAAAATACGCCTGTGCGGATTGGCTTTAATGGCATAAAAAACTTTAACGCGCGGCAGATGTGTGCGCAAAAGGCGGTAATTTTTTTCAATCTGCTCCAGCGAAAGCACCAGAAGCGGAGTACCATATTCCTGGGCCAGCGCCTCGGTTTCTTCTTTGTTAAGCCTGAAATATTTTTCTTTTTTCATATCCACTCTCCCCTTGCCTGAGCATTAATTAACGTATATGATTGTACCACAATTTTCAGAAAGTACAATAGGAAAATGAAAGAAATTACAAAATTTTAAAGGAGTTGCGCCCAAAACTTTAATAATCGCTGATAGCGGCAATTTTAAGCGGAAAAATCCCTAAATTTTACAGTTTTTTAATCTTTTTTCATTCCACCAAATATTGTGGCACGGCAAAGAGCCTTAAGCAAAATACGGCAAAATAAAACGCTATTTCGATATGACAAAACTTTCTGTCCGGTTTTTCTTTACTACTATATTAGCCTTAAAATCAATCTTATCTTAAAAAATGCAATAAAAAAACACCCGCAAATAATGCAGGTGCGCATATTTTCTGGAGCGGGTGACGAGACTCGAACTCGCGACACATAGCTTGGGAAGCTATTGTTCTACCACTGAACTACACCCGCATGTGTAAATTGTATTAATAATTATATCACAGCCTTTCCGGCTTGGCAATATTCTAAAACCCGGCCGGCCTCCCTGCTGCCGCCGCTTCAAAAATTTTATGCCCCATCTTTACAAAGTTTAAAGATTATGGTAAAATCTCGTCTTGCCGTCACTTTTAAAGGCGGTAAAATTTGATGATAGGAGGAATATGATGGTTTATATTAAGCCGTCTACACGCCTGCGTACCGATTACAGCCAAATTGCCGAACTGGCACGCAGAACAGGCGATGCAATTTACATTACCAAAAATGGGGAAAAGGATTTAGTGGTGATGTGCGCCCGGGCGTTTGAACTGCGCGACTTAGTATTAAAACTCAGCAATGTAGTTTTGGAAAGCGAAAATACAAGATTAAACGGGGCAGCCGCTTGCGCTCTGGAAGAATTTGAAGCAAGCCTGAAGCAGAAAAGCCATGGTTGAAGCGTCAATAAGGCTTCTGCCGCGCGCGGTTGACGACCTGAAAAATATCGGCGCTTACTGGCGGCGCAACATTACGCCGGACGAAGCAGACAGAATAACCGGCAAAATACTGCGCGATTTAAAAGAACTGAAGCTCTTTTATCCGGCAGCCGACAGCATTAAATACGAGCCGCTGAAAAGCAGGAATTTTAAAATTTTAAAAAGCCAGAACTATATCTGTATCTGTAAAAAGGTGGAGCACATTATTTATGTTTACCATATTGCCCACCTTCCTACGGAATATCCCGATATTTTTTAACTTATAACAATAACAGCACACCAAAGCAGCTTTACAATGCTTTTTAGTGTGCTGTTTATTTATTTTCTGCCTTTAACCTTTAACTCCATCTGCCGTTTGGAACGCCGGTACTGCAGCATAAAGCGGCGCACCTTCAGCACGCGGAACAAACTGGAAACCAGCATTACGCCGATGGCTATGGCAACGGAGTCCGTCATTGCCGTAAGCAAAATGGAAGTTCCGTTGTTATATTCATTATTAATAATGGCAAACATGCCCTGATAAATGCCCAGCCCCGGTACCAGAGGCACTATGCCCGGTATAACAAACACCGTTACCGGCTGCTTGAAAATGCGGGAACTAAGCTCGCTTGCCAGTGCCAGCGAAATGGTGGCGCAAAAATTGGAAACAAACGAGGTATAGCCAAGCTCATGCCGCAGGTATATAAAAACTACCCAGCCGATAGCGCCGATAACGCCGTCGATAAGCACAATCTTTTTCGGCGCCTGAAACAGCACCGCAAACGCCATAGTGGCAATGCAGGCAAACCCGAAGGCAGTTATAATTTCCATAAATCCCACCCCCAGATAAACCAGGCACGCAGCACAAACGCAATGCCGATGGCAATGGACGAAGCAAACAGCAGCGCTTCCGCGATGCGCGAATTGCCGCTCATTAAATTACCTGCCATATAATCGCGCAGGCCATTGCAGAAAGCCACGCCGGGCACAAAGGGCATCAGCGCGCCTACAATAATTTTTTCCATTGTACACTGCACGCTCATGGCGCAGCAGATAAGCGCAACGGTTGCAATAACAACACCGGCCACGGCATTTTCCCAAAAAGCGCTGGGGTGGTAGCCTGCAATCTGCTTTAAGGCAACCATGGCAGCGCCGCCCGTAATAAAGGCCGCAATAAAGTCATGGCTGTTGCCGCCCAGCATCGCCGCAAAGGCTGCCGAACCAATGCCGGAGGCAAGGCAGACCATCCATTTACCATAAGGCGCGGGCTGCCGCCATTTTTTGTCCAGCCATTTACAGGTATCTTCATAGCCCATATCCCACTTGGCAAAATTGTAGGACATGCTGTTCATTTCGCTGATAAGGCTTAAATTGGTGCTGCGGTAGCCAATTCTGCTTACGCGGATAAAGCTGTCGGTATCTTCGTTGCCCAAAATTATAACGGTAGGCGTTACAAAAGGGTCAACCTCATAGCCGTGCGCCAGGCAGCAGCGTGAAATGGTATCTTCCACACGATAGGTTTCCGCGCCGCTTTTCAGCAGAATTTTGCCCATTTTTACAGCTATATTGATAGTCTGGTCACGTGTAAAATCTGTTTTAGCCATTATTTTTCACCGCCCTGTGCGGCAAAAAGCTCTGCCACAGCTTTTTTAAAAGCGTTGGCACCGCCCATGGAAGGATGCGGCACACACTCGCAGGCAACGCCGTATTTGCCGAGCGTCTGCTGGGATTTGCGCCCGATTGCCACAACCTTCATGCCGGGAATAAGCTGCATTAAAAGCCGCGCGTACTCAATGCCAACATCCAGTTCTTCGCCGGTTGGCGTACGGTTGCTTAAAATATTGCCTTCTTTATACGGATGGAACGGAAAAATATTCCACAAAACCGTATCATAAGGAGATAACCCGTGGCGCGCAATGGCGTTCCACATAACCGTCGCCGTAGGTTCGTTAAAGCCGTACAATTTTTGCGTGCGGTTCAGGCGCGGGCTGTCCGGATTACTGGTGCGCCTGTAATCCCCCTCACCCAGAACCGCCTGGGGCTCAACATCCGGATGATTGCCGAGCAAAATTCGTTCACTGGTCATGGCCATGCCGCTGAAATGCCCGCCCTGATAGCCGAGCCCTTCGGCGATAAACAGAAAATGTGCCTTTTGGCGCAGCTTTAAATAGCGCAGAAAATTTGCCGCACGTATTACCGGCGCTTCCGGTCCAATGTCACATTCGCTGTCGTAATCTGCCCACGGGTTAAAAACCAGCGCACTGCTGTATTGTTGTAGTTTTTCAATAAATTCTTCTGCCGTCACAACTGTTACCGCCATTAAAGTTTTACATCAATCTGTGCCGATACGCCTACGCCCTGCACACGGTTAACATCGGTAATATCAACTTTGTCAATCGGTATCAGCGCTTTGGCGCGGAAACTGCCGAAAAACGATGCTTCTATCAAAAGCGCAGCCTTGCATTTTTCCACCTGTGCATGCGGGCCGCTTACCTGCGCCGCACCTGCATAGCTGCCGTCGCCAACGGTAATTACAGGCACAACCTTGGTTGCGTAATCACTGCTTACGGCATATTTGCCGGTTAACGTGTTAATGGCGCTGTTAAGCTGGTCATCAAACTGGCTTACAAGCACGCCGATGGCGCCGCCTTTTAAAACAGTGCCCAAAATTCCGGCCTGTGCCGGAGCAGTGCTGCTGCCAAGTATGAAGCCGCATACCAGAGCAGCCGCTATATATTTTTTACCCTGCATAGTAAAACCTCCTGTTAAAAATTTTACAATATAATTATCTTCGCCGTTTTTTTATAAACGCCTGCCCGATGTAAAACTTTTTTCTTCGTATTTACATCAGCCTTCTTTTGGCGTACCATTAATATATAAGTTTTATAAAGGAGCTGAACCATATGGAATTCTTTCAATATTTAGCACCGACCAAAGTAATTTTCGGGCGCGGCACCGAAGCACGCACCGGCGCACTGTGCAAAGAAGCCGGAGCAACAAAGGTACTCATTCACTACGGCGGGCACAGCGCCAAAAAGTCCGGCCTGATTGACAGAATCTGCGCTTCGCTTCAGGCGGAAGGCATCAGCTATACAGAACTGGGCGGCGTTGTGCCGAACCCGCGCCTCAGCAAAGTTTATGAAGGCATTGAACTCGGCCGCAAAGAAAAAATAGATTTTATACTGGCAGTAGGCGGCGGCAGCGTTATCGACAGCGCCAAAGCCATCGGCTACGGCCTTACCAACGAAGGCGACGTATGGGACTACTACACCGGCAAAGCACCGCAGGCCTGCATGCCTATCGGCACAGTGCTGACCATTGCCGCCGCAGGCAGCGAAATGAGCAACGCCAGCATTATCACCAATGAAAACGGCTGGTTAAAACGCGGCGCTTATTCTCCTTACGCTTACTGCAAATTTGCCGTTATGAACCCGGAGCTTACCTATACCCTGCCCGCTTACCAAACGGCAAGCGGCTGCACGGATATTATTGTGCACAGCCTGGAACGCTTTTTTACCAAACCGGATGTTAAACAGCTTAATTTAACGGACGGTATTGCCGAAACGCTGATTAAAAACGTAATGCGCAACGTAAAAGCCGCCCTTAAAAAGCCTGATGACTACGACGCACGCGCCGAAATTATGTGGAGCGGCACCCTTTCACACAACGATATCACAGGCGACCGCACTTTGGGCGACTGGGCCTGCCATCAGCTGGAGCACGAACTCGGCGGCATGTTTGATATCGCCCACGGCGCAGGGCTGGCAGCAGTTTGGGGCAGCTGGGCGCGTTACGTAATGCCGGTTAACCCCGCACGCTTTGCGCAGCTTGCCGTTAATGTTTTCGGCATTCCCTATACCGCCGGTGCGGAAGAAAAAATTGCCCTTGAAGGCATTGAAGCCATGGAAGCATTCTTTAAGAGCATTGGCATGCCCACGAAAATCAGTGACATGGATATTCACCTTACCGATGAACAAATTAAAGAACTGGCCTATAAATGCAGCTTTAACAACACGCGCACCATCGGCGGCTTTAAAGCACTGAACATTGACGACATGGAAAAGATTTACCAGATGGCCAAATAAAGCCTGCCGGAATATGATGAAAAAACTTTTACTGACAGGTTTTGACCCTTTTGCACATTATAACATTAACCCCTCGTGGGAAGCAGTTAAAGCCCTGCCGGAAGTAATCGGCAGCTTCAGCGTGCATAAAATGCTGCTGCCTAATATTTACGGCACGGCCGGGCGGCTTTTGCTTGAAGAAGCTGAGCGCCTTAAACCGGACGTTATTTTAATGACGGGCATGGACAGCGGCAGCACGCGCCTGCACCTTGACGCTGTTGCCGTAAACCTGCGCGACGCGCTTTTAGAGGACAACAAAGGCGCAGCGCCCTGGGGAGAACCCGTTGTGCCGGGCGCACCGGCAGCGTATTTTGCCACCATACCAACGCACGCCCTTGTAAAACGCCTGCAAAAGCAGGGCTGCCCGGTTCACCTTGGCTACTGCACCGGCGGTTATGTCTGCAACGACATTTTTTATATGGCGGCGCATCACTTTGCAGGCAGCAATGTTAAAGTTGGTTTTATTCATGTACCGCTGCTGCCGCAGATGGTGCTCGACGAAAAACTTGCCCTGCCGCTTGAAGAAACCGTTAAAATTTTACGGCAGATTATCGAAAATCTGTCTGAAATACTGACGGAGGAAGAACATGTTTGACGCAATCGCCGCAAGGCGCAGCATACGCAAATTTAAAAACACGCCGGTACCGCGCCATATAATTGAAGAAATTATTAAAGCAGGCGCATTTGCCCCGTCCTCCAAAAACAGGCAGCCGTGGCATTTTGTAGTAACAACCGGAAAAGCAAAAGAAGAAGCGCTGGCCGCAATGGAACAGGGCCTGCGCCGTGAAGCACAGCAGCCGTTTTTGCCAGAAAGCGCACAGTATATAGCCGGTGCATGGAACACGCTTGCCATTATGCGGCAGGCACCAGTAATTATTTTTGTAGTCAATCCGCTGGGGCTTGATTTGCTGACCCCGCAGAATGCCGAAAACCGCGTGTTTGAAATATGCAACACACAATCAATAGGCGCAGCCGTGGAAAATATGTCGCTGGCGGCAGTTGAAAACGGTTTGGGCAGCCTGTGGATTTGCGACACCTATTTTGCGCAACAGGAGCTGTGCACATGGTTAGGCGGCGAGCTTGCCGCAGCCTTTGCGCTTGGCTATGCCGGTGAAGCACCAATGCCGCGCCCCCGTAAAAATTTTGATGATATTGTTGAATGGCGTGAATAAACAATGCGTCAGCCGGTTTATACGGCTGGCGTTTTTTATTGCCATTTTAAAAGCATAAAAACTTGTTGACGCAGTCTTAACTCCAACGATATGATAAAAATTAACAAGGAGGGATTTATATGCAGAACAAAAAACTTGCCTTTGGCATGATGCGTCTGCCGCAGCTTGACGACAACCCCGAACATGTTGATTTGGAGAAAACCTGTAAAATGGTAGATGCGTTTTTGCAAAAAGGCTATACCTATTTTGATACCAGTTATGTTTATCACAACGGCAAAAGCGAGGAATTTACCCGCAAGGCGCTGGTAGAACGCCACCCGCGCGAAAGCTTTACGCTTGCCACCAAACTGCCAACCTGGGCAATTAAAAGCGAAGAAGACGTTAAACGTATTTTTACAGAGCAGCTGCAAAACTGCGGCGTAGATTATTTTGATTATTACCTTGTCCACAATCTGAACAGCGGTTTTTATGACAACATCGTTACGCCGTACCATATTTTTGAAATTCTTTCGGAATACAAAAAAGAAGGCAAAATTAAGCACCTTGGCTTTTCCGTTCACGATGCACCGGAATTTTTGGAACGCATCCTGAACGAACACCCTGAAGTTGAATTTGTGCAGATTGCCTTTAACTATTATGATTACTCCGCAGCGTGGGTACAGTCGAAAAAATGCTACGATATTATCCGCAGCCACGGCAAGCTGGTTAACATTATGGAACCGGTTAAAGGCGGCATGCTCACCTATCCGCCCAAAGCGCTGTTTGAACAGATGCAGGCCAAACGCCCCGGTATGACACCTGCCGCATGGGCGCTGCGCTTCGCCGCTGACCAGGAAGGCGTGCAGGCAATTCTTTCCGGTATGTCTACCGTAGAGCAGGTTTTGGAAAACACCGCCGTTATGGAAGACCCCGAACCGCTGACTGACGAAGAAAAACAAATGCTGATTGACAGCGCCCCGCTGTACAGGGAAATGGGGCCGTTCCACATTAAAGATTTCAGCGTATATGACGGGCTTGTTGATAACGGCCTGCCGCTGGCAGCACTGCTTGAAAGCTACAACGCCTGGCTGATTCAGAAAGAACACGGCGCCCCGATATGCGCAGAGTTCAGCTACTATGCCGGCCCGTACTTCAGAAGCGGCGTTAAAGGCAGCTGGGTAGAAAGCACAATTACCGACAAAGACGGCAACGACATTACCGAAACCGTTAAAGAAGCAGAAGCCTACTTTAAAACCTTTATCGACTGGGTAAATTAAAATTATATGTAAAAGTAAACCGGCAGCTGATGTAAAAATCGGCTGCCGGTTTTGCTGTTTATTATGAATTTTTATTTCTTCTCTGCCGCCAGTGCATGGCGTTCCCCTGCGGCATAGGCTAAAATGTTTTATATAATTGCTAATGTTATAAATTTATACTATACTTAAAATAGTAATTGTAAAAATATGCGCAAAGGAGGGAAAATATATGAGTTCCCTTTTATCCAAAAAGAATATGACAGAAGAAGATATCAAGCTGCGCTACATTACGCCTGCCATAACAGCCAAATGGAATGTTGAAAACATAACCATGGAAACGCAGATAACGGACGGACAATATAATTTGCGAGGAAACATCGCCAGCCGCGGACCTGCCAAACGTGCAGATTATCTTTTATACATCAATGCTAATAATCCTATTGCCGTTGTAGAAGCTAAAGATAATAACCACAGCATTTCTCACGGTTTGCAGCAGGCGATGGCATATGCCCAAATGCTCGATTTGCCTTTTGCATACAGTTCTAACGGAGATGGCTTTGCCGAGCACGATTTTTTAACCGGCAAAGAACGCATATTACAATTAAACGAATTTCCCAGTCAGGCAGAATTAATTGCCCGCTACAAACAGGAAGCCAGCATAAGCACAGAACAGGAAACACTTATAGAGCAGCCCTATTACAGCAGCCAAACAACTTATCCGCCGCGATATTACCAGCGTATTGCCATAAACAGAACTCTTGACGCTATCGCCAAAGGGCAAAACCGCATTTTGCTTGTTATGGCAACCGGCACCGGCAAAACCTATACAGCGTTCCAAATTGTTTACCGACTGCTGCAAAGCGAAATAAAACATAAAATTTTATATCTTGCCGACCGCAATATACTTGTTGACCAGTCTATTCAGCAGGATTTTGCTCCGCTGAAAAAGGTAATTCATAAAATTAATGTTGCTAAAGACAACAAAACAACAATAACCTCTCATCAGGTATACTTTTCACTTTATCAGCAATTAATTGGCGATAACGATGAAGAACATTTCAGCAAACTTTTTAAGCCCGATTTTTTCGATTTAATAATTGTTGACGAATGCCACCGCGGTTCTGCTAAGGACGACAGCCGCTGGCGCAGAATTTTGGAATATTTTAATTCGGCAACGCAAATAGGTATGACCGCTACTCCCAAAGAAACCAAATACATTTCTAACCTTAGCTATTTTGGCGAACCGGTTTATACTTACAGCCTTAAAGAAGGCATAGAAGACGGCTTTTTAGCGCCGTTTAAAGTTATCAACATAACAACCAACATCGGTGACGGCTGGCGTCCCTGTAAAGGGCAAAAGGATATTTTCGGCAACGAGATAGAAGACCGCATTTACAATAACAGCGATTATGATTACAACATCATTATCGAAGACCGTATTGTACAAGTTGCTGCCGAAATTACCAATTACCTAAAAGCCACAGACCGCATGGCTAAAACCATTGTTTTTTGCCCAACGGAAGACGCTGCGGAACGTATGCGCCAGGCACTTGTAAACTTAAACAGCGATATTGTAAAAGAACACCCTGATTACATTGTGCGCATTACCGGAAGCGATGAATACGGCAAAAGCAAACTGGATTATTTTATATCCGTCAGCGCCAAATACCCGGTAATTGCCACAACCTCTAAGCTGCTTTCTACAGGTGCAGACTGCAAAATGACCAAACTCATCGTGCTTGATGAAATGATAGGCAGCATGACGGAGTTTAAACAGATTATTGGCCGCGGCACGCGTTTACGCCCCAAAGAAGGTAAAACGCATTTTGTAGTTATGGATTTCCGCAACGTAACCCGCCTGTTTGCCGACCCTGATTGGGATGGACCGATTGAAATTGACGATGAATATACGCCTAAAAAACCGGGTGCTTACCCGGAAGGCGGCAAAAATACCGGCGGCATTGCCGAACCGCCGCCTGAACCGTATATACCCAAACCAATCATCAATAAAGAAGGTTGTAAAGTAGAAGTAATTTACAAAACTGTATCCGTTTACGATGTTAACGGCAAACTACTGCGGCAGGAAAGCATTGTAGATTATACCAAAAAGAACATTCTTGACGAATATGCTTCACTTGATAACTTTATCAGGCAATGGACTGCGCAGCAGAAGAAAGAAAAAATCCGCGAAATGCTGCTTAACGAAGGCATTGACCTTGAAAAATTAAAAGCAGAACAAAATATGGCAGAAGTAGACGATTTTGATTTTATCTGCCATATTGCCTTTGATAAAAAGCCGCTGACACGCAAGGAACGCGCCAACAATGTTAAAAAGCGCGACTTTTTAAGCAAATACAGCGGCATGGCACGCGAAATTTTAAATGCCCTGCTTGATAAATACATGAACACCGGCATTTATGAAATTGAAAAGACTGATATTTTAAAACTTGACCCGTTTATAAAATACGGCAAACCCAACAAAATTGCCAGTTATTTTGGCAGCAAGGACGCTTATTTAAAAGCTGTGCAGGAACTGGAAAACGAAATTTACACAGACGAGGTAGGATAATAAATGAGCAATTTAACCGGATTTGTTAAAAGACTGCGTGATATTATGCGCAACGACGCAGGTATTAACGGCGACGCCCAACGCATAGAACAAATTACCTGGCTTTTATTTTTAAAGGTGTATGACGCCAAAGAGCAGGACTGGGAATTTGACGACAGTAATTATAAATCCATCATTCCCGAAAACTGCCGCTGGGCTAATTGGGCGGTTGATGATAAATCCGGCAAAGCCATGACGGGAGACACTTTGCTTAACTTTGTCAACAACACCTTGTTTCCCACGCTTAAAAAACTTCCCGTAGATAAAGATACGCCTATCAAAAAAGCCATTGTGCAAACAACCTTTGCCGATGCTAATAACTACATGAAAGACGGCGTGCTTTTAAGGCAGGTTATAAACGTAATCGACGAGCTTGATTTAAGCGATTATGACGAAATACACGCCTTTGGCGAAATTTACGAAAATATTTTAAAAGAACTGCAAAGTGCTGGTTCTGCCGGTGAATTTTACACTCCGCGTGCCGTTACCGATTTTATGGCAAAAATGATAAAACCGCAGATTGGCGAGCAAATGGCAGACTTTGCCTGCGGCACGGGCGGCTTTTTAACAAGCTGGCTGAAAGAATTACAGCCGCAGATTAAAACCACTGCCGACCGCAAAGCCTTTGGCACATCAATTTACGGTATCGAAAAGAAACAATTCCCTTATATGCTTTGCATAACAAACCTGCTTCTGCATGATGTCGATACACCGCGCGTTTACCATGATAACAGCCTGCTGCGTAAAGTGCTTGACTACACTGATGACGACCGTTTTGATGTTGTATTAATGAATCCGCCCTACGGCGGCAGCGAAAAGAACGAAGTAAAAAGCAACTTCCCGGCTGACCTTGCCAGCAGCGAAACAGCTGATTTGTTTATGAGCGTAATAATGTACCGCTTAAAGCAAAACGGCAGGGCAGCAGTAATCTTGCCGGACGGCTTTTTGTTCGGCACAGATAACGCTAAAGTGAATATTAAAAAGAAACTGCTGGACGAATTTAACCTGCATACCATAATCCGTATGCCGGGCAGCGTTTTTGCGCCCTACACCAGCATTACCACCAACATTTTATTTTTTGATAACACACACCCCACCGAAGAAACCTGGTTTTACAGAATTGATATGCCCGAAGGCTACAAACACTTTAGCAAAACCAAACCCATGAAGCTGGAGCATTTTGCACCGGTTATTGATTGGTGGAATAACCGCACCGAAATTAACATTGACGGCTTTGACAAAGCCAAAAAATATACTGCAAAACAGCTTATAGAAGATTTTAATTATAATCTTGATTTATGCGGTTACCCGCACGAAGAAGAAGAAATACTTGACCCTATGGATTTAATTCAGCGCTATCAGGAAGAACGCGCATCACTTAACGCCGAAATAGACCGCGTACTGGCAGACATTACCAAACTTTTGCGGGGTGAAAACCAATGACGCCGCAGGAACTTAAAAACAGCATTTTGCAGCTTGCCATCCAAGGCAAACTTGTGCCGCAGCGCGCAGAAGAAGGCAATGCCGAAGACCTTTACCAACAAATACAAGCCGAAAAGCAAAAACTCATTAAAGAAGGCAAAATAAAAAAAGAAAAGCTCTTGCCACCTATTACCGATGACAAAAAGCCCTTTGAAATACCGGAAAGTTGGAAGTGGGTAAGGCTAAAAGAAATCGTTTATAATCACGGTCAAATTACGCCATTAACTAAATTTTCTTATATTGATATTGGTTCTATTGATAATATAAAAAATCGCTTAAATAATGATGATAATATTCTTGAACCTAAAAATGCACCATCGCGAGCAAGAAAAATAGTTAAAATAGGGGATATACTTTACTCAACAGTAAGACCATATCTTCACAATATTTGTATTATAGATAGAAATTTTAAATATGTGCCAATTGCCAGTACAGGTTTTGCTGTTATGAGTTGTTATTCAGGCGTGTATAACAAATACTTGTTTCACTATTTATTATCGCCTGCATTCGATTCTTATGCTAATAACAACAAAAATTCTAAAGGTGTAGCATATCCAGCAATAAATGATACAAGATTATATATAGGCATAGCTCCCCTTCCACCGCTCGCCGAGCAAAAACGCATTGTTGCCAAAATCAAGGAACTTTTGCCATACGTTGAGCGCTACGAAACTGCCTATAACAAATTACAGCAGCTTAATAAACGCTTCCCCGGCGATTTGCAAAAATCCGTTTTACAACTTGCCATTCAGGGCAGGCTTGTTCCTCAATGCCCGGAAGAAGGCAATGCTGAAGACCTTTACAAACAAATACAAGCCGAAAAACAAAAACTTATTAAAGAAGGTAAAATAAAAAAAGAAAAGCCTTTGCCGCCCATCACTGACGACGAAAAGCCTTTTGAAATACCAGATAGTTGGAAGTGGGTAAGACTTGGGGAAATTGGCTCATGGGCATCAGGTGCAACGCCATCAAGATCCAATCCAGATTACTATAACGGTACTATTCCTTGGTTAAAAACTGGCGATTTAAATGATAGTTACATTACTGACACTTCAGAATATATTACAGAATTAGCATTGTCCAAAACTTCTGTTAGATTAAATCCCATTGGTTCTGTACTTATAGCAATGTATGGAGCAACTATTGGAAAAATCGCAATATTAAAAACAGCTGCAACAACAAATCAAGCTTGTTGTGCATGTATAGCATATAATGGGATTTATAATAAATATTTATTCTATTTTTTATTAGCGTATCGAAAAAATTTTATAAAAATGGGAGCAGGTGGAGCACAACCTAATATATCAAAAGAAAAAATTGTTAATACTATCTTTCCTTTTCCGCCACTCCCTGAACAAAAACGTATCATTGCCAAAATTGAAGAAATTATACCGTTGTGTAATAAGTTGAAATGAGAAATGATTTTATACTATATTCTAGAACTAAATTAATATTTATTTAGTTCTAGAAAGTTGTAAAATAGTTCTAGGATTTAGTTCTAGAAAGTTTAGAAAGGTTTAAAAACAATGATTTATACTGATGCTCAATTAAAAGAAAAGATCTTAGAAATGATAGATTCCTTCGAAAATGAAGTTGTAGAATTTAAAGAAGCAACTAACAATTATAGCTTTAATGACATAGGAAAATATTTTTCTGCACTTGGCAATGAAGCAAATATTAGAGGAAAAAGTGAAGCATGGCTTATTTTTGGAGTGAATAACAAAAAAGAAATAATTGGAACCAATTATAGAAAACAAGGTAATTTACAAGAATTAAAAAGGAATATTACACAAGGAACAAACGAACGCTTAACTTTTTTAGAAATTTATACTTTAAACATTTCTAAAAAAAGAGTAATTGCATTTCAAATACCACCAGCTATACCGGGAATACCTACAACATGGAATGGTGCTGCATATGCAAGGGAACATGAATCTATATCGCCATTACCAATGAATAAAGTTGATTTGATAAGAAGTCAAATAGGTATGGATTGGTCTAAAGAAATTGTAGAAGAAGCAACTATTAACGATTTAGATGAAGAAGCTGTAAAAAAAGCAGTAGAGCTTTTTTCAAAAAAACAAAGTAATAAAAAATCAGCTCAAGAAATATTAGAAAAATTATCAAAAATAGATTTACTAAATAAAGCAGGTATTACTATAAAAGGTAAAATTACAAGAACAGCACTATTGCTTTTAGGTAAACCAGAATCAAGTCATTATTTTGATGGATTTATTCCTCGAATAACATGGAGCTTGTATAATGCTGATAATACGGTTAAGGCATATGAACATTTTGATATGCCGCTGCTTTTGGCTGTTGATAAAGCTTATTCTAAAATAAGAAATGTAAAATATAGATATATTGCAGCGCAGCAAACACTTTTCCCTGATGAAGTTAATCAGTATGAACCTGAATTAATAAAAGAAATTATTAATAATTGTATTGCTCATCAAGATTACAGATTAAGAGGAAAAATAAATATAGAAGAATTTGAAGACAAATTAGTATTCATAAATGAAGGTGCTTTTATCCCGGAAACTATCGAAAAAGCATTAGAACCTGGTTATAAACCCCCATATTATAGAAACGTATTTTTATGTAATGCAATGGTTAATATGTATATGATAGATACTAATTCTATGGGAATACCTATGATGTATCAAATTCAAAGAGAAAAGTATTTTCCTTTACCAACATATGATTTGGATACAATGAATAGAGTTAAAGTAACTGTGTATGGTAAAATTTTAGATAAAAATTATACACAATTATTATATGCTAATGCTGATTTGAATATACAAACAGTTTTTTTGTTGGATAAAGTCCAGAAAAAAGAGCCTATATCTAAAGAACAGTTCAAAATTTTGAAAAAACAAGGATTAGTAGAAGGACGATATCCTAATATTTTTGTTTCGTATAAAATTGCTGATATTGTAGATCAAAAAGCTAACTATATTCGAAACAAAGGATTAGATGATGATATTTGTAAACAGTTAATTATAAAAGCTTTAGAAACTTTGGGCGAAATAAGTAAACAGGAATTAACGAAAATTTTAGATAAAGCGCTTCCTGATGTTTTAAATTCAGATCAAAAATCAAAAAAAATATCTAATCTTTTGCAAGTTTTGAAGAAGGAAAATATTATATCTGCTACTACAACTAATAGATATGCCAAATGGAGATTAGTAAAAAAAGAATTTTAAGATAATAATAAACCCATCACCACAAAAAATGATGGGTTTATTATTATCTAGGTTACTTCTTCTCCGCCAGTGCATGGCGTTCTCCTGCGGCATAAGCTAAAATGTTGGCAACATATTGGTTTAAACTTAATCCTTCGCGTTTTGATTGTTCGCTTATAATTCTGTGCAGAGTTTTTGGTATTCTAACCATAAATTTACCGCTGTAAGTTGTTTTTGCGGCAGGTTCCGGTATCGGCAAATTATTTTCCAGCATATAAGTAAGCCATTCTTTTTTTGCTTCTTCTAAATTATTATATGCTTCTTCAACGGATTCGCCGTCGCTCATGCAGCCTTTTAACATTGGCACTTCAATCAAAAAGCCGCCGCCATCTGTTTCATTAATTTTTGTTATTTGATACGGATAATTTAATTCAAGGTAATATTTTAAATCTTTAGAAGCGTTTTTCATATTACTCACTCCCTGCCGCTTAAATCAATAAACTCACTTAAATACTCTGCAATTTTATTGGCATAAATTTTTTTAATTCTGCCATTGTGTACCGGTATAATTAACGGGGTTTTACCTTGCATAAAAACTTTAAAATGTCTGCCGCTGTTTGGTGGCTGTACCTTTGCTCCATAATATTCCAACAATGTCATTACTTTATTCCACGGTAAATCTTTGCCCTCAGATAACGCCCTGCCCCACGGGCTAAGCACCTTTCAACGATGATACTATATTTAGTATCTTTATAGTATCACATATAATATCAAAAATCAAATTCATTTCTTATCTACAATCCAAACAGAACCATAATAGCCAACACTTGAATATTATACTAATCACTTTCAACAAAAAATGCTAAAATAGTATAAAATAACATCATCAACCGAGGCGCAATATGTTTACATTTACAAGCAACAACAAAAAAATAACGGTCTATCCCGCTTTGGCGGAAAACAGGCCGGTAATTTATTTAACAACCTACAACGACGATGGCGGCGATGTTTATGCGCAAATTCAAAAAGGCAGCTGCCCGGATTTTACACTGGTAACTGTCAGCGGCTTGAACTGGGAAGCGGAGCTTTCGCCATGGGCGGCAGGCAATTTATTTAAGTACAGCGAAATGTTTACCGGAAGCGCGAACGCCTACCTGCAATTTTTAACGCAGCAGGTTTTACCGCAGGCCGAAGCAGGCTTGAACGGAATTTTGTGGCGCGGGCTTGCCGGATATTCGCTGGCCGGTTTGTTTACCATATACGCACTCTACAAAACAGATTTGTTCAGCCGCGCGGCGAGTATGAGCGGTTCGCTGTGGTACCCCGGTTTTAAGGATTTTGCCCTGCAAAACACGCTTTATATAGCTCTGCAGCATTTGTATTTATCACTTGGCGATAAAGAAGCACGCGCACGCAACCAGTACCTTAAAACCGTGCAGCAGTGTACGGAAGAACTAGCAGCGCATTACCGCAGCTTAGGCATTAACACTTGTTATGAACTTAACCCCGGCGGTCATTACCGTAATATTATTAGCCGCAGCGCCGCTGGCATTAAGTGGATATTAACCCAATAATAAAAGCAACCCGCCGTTATTACGCGGCGGGTTTTACATTGTAAATTCAGCAAAAGCATAGAGATGTGCTTCAAGGCGCGAGCCAAAAAATGTGGCGGCTAAATTCAGTACGCTATTTTTCGGGAGCCCGGCTGCGCAGCCTGGGCGGAATCGGAGAAGCCACATCATTTTTGCCGGGCCGCAGAAGTATATCTCTATGCTTTTAAATTTTTAAATTATGATACTGCTACGCTTTCTCATTCCACAAAGTAAAGCCCAGTATCAGCGCGCCGCCGATAAGCTGCATCAGCGTCATGGGCTCGCCCAGTAAAAGTACAGAAATTATTACAGCAACCAGGGGGTCTATATAGCTTAAAATAGCGGCTTCCTGCCCCGTTAAATCTTTCAGTGCGGAAAAATACAGGCAGTAAGTAATGCCTGTATGGAACAGACCCACCGTCAGCAGGCATGCCCAGCCGGTACCGTCCAGCAGATTCAAATTAAACCCGCTGCTTACCGCCACATACGGCAGCAAAGTAACAACGGCAGCCAGCATCTGCAAAATGGTACGCTGTATGCCTGCCACGTTTTTAATAAATTTATTAAGCAAAATAACAGCGGCATAAAAAACCGCCGCCCCCAGACCAAACAAAATGCCTGTAATACCGGCAGTTTCTTCACCGCCGCCGGTACCTATAATAAGCACCAGCCCCAGCGTGGACATTACAAAGCAGATAATCTGTTTTGCCGTCAGCCGTTCGTGAAAAAAAAGCGGCGAAGCCACCGTAACGATAACCGGCGCAAAGTAATAGCTTAAAGTAGCCGCCGAAATTGTTGTATAACGGTACGCCTGAAACAGCAAAATCCAGTTAATGCCCATGGCAATGCCGGAAGCAAGTAAAAGCGGCAGCTCACGCCCGGCATTTTTTAAATTAAACCCGCCTTTTTTAATAAATACCAGGTAAAACCCGATAAGAACGGACGCCAGCACTGCGCGGTACAGCGCCAGTTCACCGCTTGTTACACCGATATTGCGCGTAAAAACGCCCAGCGTGCCGAAAATAACCATAGCTGCACTGAGCATTAATTTTGCCTGTACACTTTCCTTCATAATATCTTTCCCTTTCAAAACAAAATAAATTTTGTAACAGCGTTTTAAATATTGCTGTTTTCTTTCAATATATTGATATTAGTGTAACTCTGTTAAAGAATTATGTCAACAAACGTAAATAAATAAAGCACAGCAAACAAAAATAAACCGCTAAAATTTTATTAAAATCTTTTGTATCTTTCTGCAAATATGGTACAATGTTTAGGAATTTATTTTGCTTTTACGGAAAGGCGTTTAACAAGTGCTTGCAAAAATAAAAAACTATCTGCGTAATGATATTGTTTTAAGCGTTTCTCTGCTGCTGGCTCTGCTTTCGTGCCTCATTGAACCGCCCAGCCTTAAATATCTGCGCTATATTGATTTTAATACGCTCATCATGCTGTTCTGCCTGATGCTGATTATTGAAGGCCTGCGCGGGCAGAACTTTTTGCAGTTTATCGGCAGCCGCATATTAATTAAGGTAAAAACAAGGCGCGGCATTGTGTTTACGCTTATATTTTTATGCTTCATCAGCAGCATGTTCATCACCAATGACGTTTCGCTGATTACCTTTGTGCCTTTCGGCATTATGATTTTGGAAATGATTAATTTAACGGACAAACTTTGCGGCACCGTTACGCTGATGACAATAGCGGCCAACCTCGGCAGCATGTTTACGCCTATCGGCAATCCGCAGAATTTGTACCTGTTTTCGCTTTCGGGCATGGGCGTGCCGGAATTTTTGGAGCTGATGTGGCTGTATACCGGTCTTGCCGCCTTTATGCTGACGGTAGTTGTGCTTGTATTTTACCCGGAAGAACACCTGCAGCTGGATATAAAAACCGAACGGCTTAAAGACAAGCGCACCGTTTGCTTTTACCTTGCTTTATTTGCCTTGTGCGTACTTACCGTGGCCCACTTTGTGCCGCACCTGGTACTGCTGGCAATTGTTGCCGCCGCACTTTTATACAAAAATAAAAGTCTGTTCCTGCAGATTGACTACTCCCTGCTGCTGACCTTCCTTTTCTTTTTTATTTTTGTCGGCAATATGAACCATATCGGAAGCCTGCACAGTTTTATCAATCAGATTCTGGCCGGCAACGAAGTTTTAATAAGCGTCGCCGTCAGCCAGGTTATCAGCAACGTACCTGCGGCAATGCTGCTTTCAGGTTACAGCAATAACTACGCCGCGCTTATCGTAGGCACCAACCTCGGCGGTCTCGGCACGCTTATCGCTTCCATGGCAAGCCTTATCTCCTACAAGCAGGTTGCTGCCAAATATCCGCATTTAAGGCGGCAGTACCTGGCAATTTTTACGGTTGACAATTTAATATTTTTGGCAGCACTGTATGCGCTGCATGCTTTTTACTGATATAAACGGCGCAGCCTTAAATTTTTGGCGCTGCCGTTTTGCATCTTCCGCAGGAATATTTTTATAAAAAAGCCGGATAGCCTTGCGGTAAAATGCTATAAATGGTATGATAAGAAAGGATAATAAGTTTTGTCGTTAAGGAAGGGCACAAAAGAGGCTGCTTCCTGTTTCTTATTGTAAAAAACACTTTGGGGGGCAAAAATATGATTGAACGCTATACCAATCCGGAAATGGGCAATATCTGGACTCTTGAAAACGAATTCCGCACCATGCTGCGCGTGGAAATTCTTGCCTGCGAAGCCATGAACAAACTGGGCATTGTGCCTGATGATGCTTTGCATGACATTCAGACCAAAGCAGATTTCCGCATTGAACGCATTAAAGAAATTGAGGCTGTTACCAACCACGATATTATCGCCTTTTTAACAAATGTTGCAGAATATGTGGGCGATGCTTCCAAATACATCCATAAAGGCTTAACCTCAAGCGACGTTAAAGACACCGCTATGGGCGTTATGATGCAGCAGTCCGCAGACCTTTTGATGAAACACCTCGAAAAGCTGCACGAAGTTTTAAAACGCCGCGCTGCCGAACACAAACACACCGTTATGATTGGCCGCACGCACGGCATTCACGCCGAACCGATGACCTTCGGCCTGAAATTTGCGCTGTGGATGGATGAAACCGAACGCAATATGGAACGCCTGAAACAGGCCCGCGAATTTATTTCCGTCGGCAAGCTTTCCGGCGCTGTCGGCACTTACTCCAATATCGACCCGTTTGTTGAAGAATATGTATGCGAAAAACTCGGCATTAAGGCTGCGCGCCTGGCAACCCAGGTTATCCAGCGCGACCGCCACGCCGATTATTTAACCACCATCGCTATTATCGGTTCTTCGCTGGAAAAAATGGCAACCGAAATCCGCAACCTCCAGCGCACCGATATCCGCGAAGCTGAAGAATATTTTGCGCCCGGCCAGAAAGGTTCTTCGGCCATGCCGCACAAACGCAACCCCATTACCTGCGAAAAAATCTCCGGTATGGCAAGGCTGCTGCGCGGTTATGCCGTTGCTGCCCTTGAAGACGTTACCCTGTGGCATGAACGCGATATTTCCCATTCTTCCGTAGAAAGGGTTATTCTGCCGGATGCAACCATTGCACTGGACCATATGCTGCGCAAATTCATCAACATTGTTGATAAACTGCTGGTTTACCCGGATGCCATGATTGCCAACATGAACAAAACCGGCGGCCTTATTTACAGCCAGAACCTGCTGATTGCCCTTGTAAGCAAAGGCGTACTGCGCGAGGACGCTTACAAATGGGTACAGCGCAATGCTATGGCCCGCTGGCTGGAAGGTGCAGACTTTAAAACCAATGTTGAACACGATGAGGATATTAAAAAATACCTCACCGACGAAGAAATTGAGCATTGCTTTGACCCCATGCCGATGCTGCGCAATGTAGACCTCATTATGGCGCGCTTCGGATTATGATTATATAAGGAGAGATAGTTATGTCATCTGTTGTAGTTATCGGCGCCCAGTGGGGCGATGAAGGCAAAGGCAAGATTGTTGATTACCTGGCTCAGAAAGCCAACGCTGTTGTACGTTATTCCGGCGGCTCCAACGCAGGGCACACCGTCGTTGTAGACGATGTTGCCTATAAACTGCGTCTTTTGCCCTCCGGCGTGCTGTACAAAGATAAAATCAATATCCTCGGCAACGGCGTAGTTATTAACCCCGCAGTTGTACTTCAGGAAATTGCAGGCATGAAAGCCCAGGGCATTGACTGCAGCAATCTTTTGATTTCCGACCGCGCCCACGTTGTTATGCCTTACCATGCAAAATTGGACGAACTGCAGGAAGCTGCACTCGGCGAACACAAAATCGGCACAACCAAAGGCGGCATCGGCCCCTGCTACATGGATAAAGTTGCCCGTACCGGCATCCGCATCTGCGATTTGATGGAACCCGATACTTTTGCTGACAAGCTGCGTGTAAACCTGGCTGCCAAAAATGAAATTATTACCAAAATTTACGGCGGCGAACCGTTTGACTATGACAGCGTGCTGAAAGAATACCTGGCTTATGCCGAAGAACTCCGCCCGCATGTTTGCGACACCGGCGTTGTGCTTGGCGAAGTTTTTGAAGCAGGCAAAAACGTATTGTTCGAAGGCGCACAGGCTACCTTCCTTGATATTGACCACGGCACCTATCCGTATGTAACAAGCTCCAACCCGACTGCTGCCAATGCGGCAACCGGCAGCGGCGTAGGCCCGCTGTGCATCAACCATGTGGTTGGCGTTGTTAAGGCATACACCACCCGTGTTGGCGAAGGCCCGTTTGTTTGCGAACTGTTTGACGCTGACGGCAACGCCCTGCGTGAACGCGGCCACGAATACGGCACCGTTACCGGACGCCCGCGCCGTTGCGGCTGGCTTGACGCCTTTATGCTGAAATACAGCGCACGCGTAAACAGCCTTGACTGCCTGGCAGTAACCCGCCTTGACATTCTTGACGAAATGCCGGTAATTAAAATGTGCGTAGGCTACAAATATAACGGCGAAGAAATCAAACAAATCCCGGCAAGCCTGAAAGTTTTGGCACAGGTTGAACCTATCTACGAAGAATTTGAAGGCTGGATGACCGATATCAGCGGCGTACGCAAATACGAAGACCTGCCGGAAAACTGCAAAAAATACTTAAAACGCATGAGCGAAGTAGCAGGCGTTGAAGTAGGCATTGTTTCCGTAGGCCCCGACCGCGAACAGACCATGATTTTAAAAGAACTGTTTTAAAAAGTTCATAAACTGAATAATTAACTGCGGCACAGCTTTAGGCTGTGCCGTTTTAGTACAGGAGAACAGTTTTATGGCCAATCTGCAATATGTACTTCATAAAAGAAATAAAAATACCGGCAGCCTCAAATTCGTGCAGCCGGAAGCTATGCAGGCCGTACTTGAATTTCACAGCGGCATTGCAGGTTATGCGCAAACTCCGCTTGTAAGCCTGCCTAATCTGGCAAAACAGCTCGGCGTTGGGCAGATTTTTGTTAAGGACGAATCGGCACGCTTTGGGCTGAACGCCTTTAAAGCGCTGGGCGGCAGTTACGCCATTGCCAGATACTTATGCGGCAAATTAAATATACCGGTTGACGCAAACAGTTTTAATGTGCTGTGCAGCGAAAAAGCAAAAGCCAAACTCGGCACCGTAACCTTTGTAACGGCAACGGACGGCAATCACGGGCGCGGCGTAGCCTGGGCCGCCAAACTTCTGGGGCATAAAGCTGTTGTTTATCTGCCCGAAGGCTCAAGCCAGGAACGGCTTAACAACATCCGCGCGCTGGGCGCAGAAGCGGAAATTACAAAATTTAACTACGACGGCGCCGTACGCCTCGCCTATGCCATGAGCCGCAAGCACGGCTGGGTGCTGGTGCAGGATACCGCGTGGAGCGGCTATGAAGAAATACCCACCTGGATTATGCAGGGCTATACCACAATGGCGCAGGAAATTACTGCTCAGCTAAACGGCATAATGCCGACGCACTTGTTTTTGCAGGCAGGCGTAGGCAGCATGGCAGGCGCGCTGCTCGGCTATTTTGCAGCGCTTTGGCAGAACAACCTGCCTGTTACCGTTATCTGCGAGCCGGACAAAGCCGCCTGCCTGTATAAAACGGCAGCGGTAAACGACGGCACGCTGCACAAAGTAACCGGCAGAATGAACAGCATGATGGCCGGGCTTTGCTGCGGCGAACCCTGCACCATAAGCTGGGATATAATCAATAATTTTGCAAACGCCTTTATTGCATGCAGTGATGACTATGCAGCCAGCGGCATGCGGTTTTTGGGTATGCCGCAAAGCGGCGATGCACGCATTGTTTCGGGTGAATCGGGTGCGGTAACCGCCGGAGTTCTGGCAGCACTGATGCAGGACGCAGACCTTGCCGCATTGCGTGATGTTTTGAAGCTCGATAAAAACTCGCGCGTACTTTTAATAAGTACGGAAGGCGCTACCGACAAAGTAAACTACCTTAAAGTACTCAGCGGCAAATGGAAGCCGGAAAACAAATAAAACTCTTTATTTACGGCATAAAAGATAAGCAGACTTGATGATCTTAAAATCATCAGGCCTGCTTTTGTTTTGTTCGTATTTTATAAATTTCCGTTCGTTGCTTCGGCCAGCATTACGCCCTCACCGGCATGTACACGCACCGGCACCATAATTTTCTGCCCCGGCTGCAAATCGGTATTCTGCAAACCGTTTGCCTCACAGATGCGGTAAATAACGGCGCGCACATCTTCGTCGTCTTCCGCCCAGCGGGAAGCAATATCCCACATGGTATCGCCGCTGTACACGGTTACCGTGCGCGTGGTGTAAATTTCATCTGCTGCGGATACCGTGCCGAACACGTAACCGCTGTATAATAAAAAGACTGCCATTACTATTGCCGTCAGCTTTTTCATAAACAATCAACTGCCTTTCAAAACATTTGTTCGTTATAGTTATAATAAAACGAACAGCGCATTTCGTCAAGCATATTTATGAAAATTTGTTCGTATTTTTAGTTTATGCTGCAAACAAATTAAGAAACAACCCACATATAAAACGGCATTACAACAACAGCCAAAACCGTTGTAACAACCGTAAGGGTAGCGGCATATTCGTAATCGGCCCCATAGTTTTTGGCAAGCACAGGCAGCACGGAAGGTGCAGGCATGGCCGCCTGAATGGTAAACACCTGCGTCATAAGCTGCGGTATGCCAATTACCGGCGCCATTAAAATAATTCCCAGCGGGCAAACTACAAAACGCCCGAACAGGGCAAGTAAAATCTGCCGGTCAAAATGGATTTTGCTCCAGTCCGCATTGCTTACAACGGCGCCTATAAAGAGCATGGCCAGTGGCGTTGTCATATTGCCCATGTATTTAAACGAAACAAGCAGCGGATGCGGCAGGTGCAGTTCAAGCATTACCAAGGTAAAGCCAATGGCAAAACCTGCCAGCGGCGGGTTAACAATGTGTTTCAGCGTCTGCACACTAAAGAGCGGCGGTACGTTTTCCGTTCCGTCAACAGCAATAATATGAGCCGCCACAACCCAGAACACTACCGTATTCGCCATATAATAAACCAGTACAAACGGTATGCACTTTGTACCAAACAGTTCGGTGGAAAGCGGCAGGCCAATTAAAATGGTATTGGTTACAAAAAACACCGCCGCCAGAACACCGCGCCGTCCTTTTGGTATTTTGGCAAAGCGTACGGCAAGCTGCCCGATGATAAAACAGATTATCATCGATGAAACCGCTACCGGCAGGCCGCTGCTCATTTGTATAACCGTATCGTGCGTAAGCGTTTCCGTTAAATTCACAATCATATACAGCGGCAGGCAGATTTTTGTTATCAGTTTGGAAATCAGGTTCAGGCTTTCTTCCGAAAACCAGTGGTGGCTGCCAAGGTAATACCCGGCCAATACCATCAGGCTGACGGTAAAAACGCCTTCAAACGCATGCAGTACAATATCCACGCGGCCTCACTTCCTTTTAAAACATTATTTTTTAATTTGCAGCGTTCTTAACTTCCTCCAGTTTGGCTTTCATCCATTCAATCATGGCAAGTTTGCCAAATTCAAACCAGGTGGTGCAGTTGCTGTTTTTAGCAATATAAGCGTTCCATTTTTCCTGGTTTACGTTTTCCACTTCCAGCAGGTTCATAATGCCGAAACCGCTGCGGATTATTAAATCGTTCATGGAAGTAAACTTGCTGTTTTCCTGCAAAAACTTATCGTTGAACAATGCCGGGAAAGACACAAGGCTCAGGGCTTTGCCAAGTTCTTTATCATGCTTGAAAATTTCAAGATAGTGTTGAAATTCCTTCTCAATATCCATCTTTTCTTTGTTTTCCATAATTACAATTCCTCCGGAGTAGAATTTTAAAAATAAAATTTATGCTTTTATTTTAACACACATAACAATATAAAAAAACCGTTAAAATTTTTAATTTTGTTCCGGCAAAATGCCGCCCTTTAAATTTTTGTTGAATCCCTACTTGATTAGTAGTAAAATACTTTATATGAAAGGAGTTCAGCATGAAAATATCTACCAAAGGACGTTACGCGCTGCGCCTGATGCTCGATTTAGCAGCCAACAGCCAGCATGAATATACGCCGGTTAAAGAAATTTCCCTGCGGCAGGATATATCCGATAAATATCTGGAACAGATTATCGGCCGTTTAAGCAAAGCCGGGCTTGTACAAAGCGCCCGCGGCGCGCAGGGCGGCTATAAACTTACCAAAGCGCCGTCAGAATGCACCGTTGGAGAAATACTGCGCGTGCTTGAAGGCGACCTTGCCCCGGTAGCCTGTGCGGCTTCCGTGCATCCGGCACTCTGCCCGCGCCTTGATGACTGCGTTACAACAGAAGTATGGCGGCGCATAGGCGAAGCCATCAACAATGTTGTAGATAATATTACGCTGGCGGATTTACTGAAATGGCAGGAAGAAAAATGCTGCTGTAAATAAAAGTGCTTTAACCATGCTTTATAATAATCAGGAGGGATTTTTTATGGCAAATTTAACACGTGAAGAAGCCTGGGAATTAGTAAAAGAATATAACAAAGACCCGTTTCATCTGCGCCACGCGCTGACAGTGGAAGGCGTTATGCGCTGGTACGCCAACGAGCTCGGCTACGGCGATGAAGCAGATTTCTGGGCACTGGCCGGGCTTTTGCACGACCTTGATTTTGAAATGTACCCGGACCAGCACTGCATTAAATCGCAGGAAATTATGCGCGAACGCGGCATAGACGAAAAACTCATCCACGCTACCGCCAGCCACGGCTACGGCCTTGTATGCGACGTTAAACCGGAGCACCAGATGGAAAAAGTTCTGTTTGCTGCCGACGAGCTTACCGGCCTTATCGGCGCGGCCGCTTTAATGCGCCCTTCCAAAAGCGTAAGCGACATGGAAGTAAAATCCATTAAAAAGAAATTTAAAGATAAAAAATTTGCGGCAGGCTGCCACCGCGAAGTAATTGCGCAGGGTGCCGAAATGCTTGGCTGGACGCTTGACGAGCTGTTTGAAAAAACCATTGAAGCCATGCGCGTTGACGAAGCCAAAATAAACGAAATCTGCGCAGCACTGCCGCCGAAGGAATAACATGAAGAAAAAAGTACTTGCCGCCATGAGCGGCGGCGTAGACAGTTCTGCCGCGGCAATGCTGCTTTTAGAGCAGGGTTACGAAGTTATTGGCGTTACGGCGCGTATGTTTAACGGCTGCGATATTGGCCTGCCGGATGCGCCGCTTAATATTGACCGCGACATTAAAGACGCACAGGCCGTAGCACAGAAACTTGGCATTAAGCACAAGGTTATTGATTTAAGAGCCTGCTTTAACAGGCACGTTATACAGCACTTTGCCAGCGAATACCGCTGCGGCAGCACGCCCAACCCCTGCGTGGACTGCAACAAATACATAAAATTCGGCGCACTGTTGGATTACGCCAGGGAGCTCGGCTGTGACTACCTGGCAACAGGGCATTATGCCCGCATAGTTTACGATAACGCAAAGAGCCGCTGGCTTTTGGCCCGCGGCGAGGACCACCGCAAAGACCAGAGCTACATGCTGTTTTCACTCTCGCAGGAACAGCTTTCGCACGTGCTGCTGCCCCTTGGCGGCGTAAGCAAAGACGAAATACGCAGGCTTGCCGCCGAAGCAGGCCTTGTTACCGCCCAAAAGCCGGACAGCCAGGATATCTGCTTTGTGCCTGACGGCGATTATGCCGGTTTAATCGGGCGCATCGGCAAAGCTTCCGATACTGCCGGTAATTTCGTGCATCTTAACGGGCAGGTTCTCGGCCGCCACAAAGGGCTTGTAAACTACACAATCGGCCAGCGCAAAGGCCTTGGCATTGCCTACGATTACCCCTTATATGTAATAGAAAAAGACACCGCTTCCGGCAACGTTACGGTAGGCCCGGCAGAAGCACTGTTCAGCCACGGGCTGCTTGCCAAAAACTGTAATTTTATTACCGAAGCCGCCCTTACCGGCCCGCTGCGCGTAACCGCCAAAACACGCTACCGCCAGCAGGACGTACCGGCAGCCATTGAACCCTGCGGCGAATACATAAAAGTTACCTTTGATGAACCCATGCGCGCCGTTACGCCGGGTCAGGCCGTTGTATTTTATAACGGCGAATTTATTGTAGGCGGCGGTATTATACAAAGCGCGCTGAAGGAGTAAGCCATGAAAAAAACTATTGCCGCTTTGGCAATCTGCCTGTTTGCAGCCGGTGCTGCGCAAGCTGCAATGCCGCAGACGCCAAACACAATTACGCCGGATTTACTGGCAGAAGCAACGGCAAAACTGAATAACCCGCCAGCGGAAAACCCAACCGGCACGGAGCAGCAGAACGCCCAAACGCCAAAAGGCAGCCCGGAACCCGAAAGCAGTAATAGAACTGCGCCAAACGGCACAGCACATGAGCAGGAAGCTGCCGTAAAAACACCGGCAAATGTAAAAACAGCTGAAACGGACACCGAACAGGGCAAAAACACCGTACAGCAGCAGGTTAAACAGCCGCGCGTTGTACGCCGCACGGTAAAAATAGAACCTGCCAAAGAAAACTGGTATTTAACCAAACCGGCAGATTTTACCTACTATGTTAATAAAACAGCCCCTTCTTACAGCCTGGCAATACCCACGGCCTTCGGCGCGGATTTGCTGGCAGGGCTGCCCGCAGAAGGCCCAATGATTACCCGCGGTGCGGATGACGCAACGGCAATGATGTTTAATGCCTCCCTGCCGGACGGCAAAGCCGCAGTGTTTAAAGACGCGCTGGCAGGTAAACAGCTGATGGCGCCGCCTGCACCGGTAACACGCCACCTGAAGGAAAAAGGCGAAGAAATTATTGAAATTACAGAATTTGAAGCGCCGCCGCAGTACAGCTACCGGCAGGTAAATACCGAAGCTTTAAACCTGCCGCCCCAGCTGCAAAACCTTGTGCTTACGGAAGCAGGCGAATACAAAACCTTTCAGGGGCTAAACACCCGCTATATGCAGTTTAAATGCAGCAGCGGCAATGTGCCCTGCCTGCTGCGCCTTACGTTTACGCAGCACAGCGGCTACCAGTACACAGGTTTTTACCTGTTCCCAGAAAATAAGCGCCTTACCTTTATACCCCTTGCGGATTACTCCGCGCGCAGCCTGCAATGCGGGCAAAGCTCACTGTTTGATAAATATTAAAAGACTTACATAAACAAAACCTGCCTCCGGACGGATTATTTCCGTAACGAAGGCAGGTTTTTTTATGTGTTGTAAGCAATACCGCATTATAAAAATTTTTGTTTTACGCTTTTTGCGAGAACAAAAGCCCCAGTATAATCAGCACGCCGCCCGCCAGCATTTTTACCGTTACGGGCTCGTTTAAAACAATTACCGCCGAAGCAACAGTCAGCACCGGCACAGCGTAAATATAAGCGCTCGTTTTAACGGCGCCCAGCACTTTAACAGCATAGTTCCACGTTACAAAGCACATGGCAGATGCGCCCAGCCCCAAAAACAAAATATTAAACAAATATGCCGGGTTGTAAAAGCGTGTTAAATCCGGCGTAAAGCCGAAAATATATAAAGCAGGAAGCATAAACAGCAGCCCGTAAAAAAAGATATGCCGCGTAATTAAAATGGTGTTGTAGCCGAAGGTTGTTATTTTGCGCGTCAGCACGGCGTAAAGCGCCCACACGGCGGCAGCGCTTAACGCTAAAATATCGCCGGTAAGGTTAAACTGCATGCCGCTTTCGGCAGTGCTTATGAGGTAAATGCCTGCCATGGCAAGAACAAAACCAAAAATAAAACGCCGGTGCGGGCGTTCCTTACCGCGCGAAGCCGCAAAACCTGCCAGCGCCGTAAAAAACGGAGCCGTGCAGAGCAGCACACCGACATTGGAAGCCAGCGTATAAGTAAGGGCAATGTTTTCCAGCAAATAATAAAGGCAAATGCCGGTAAGCCCCGCTGCGATAAAATAAGCCTCCTGACGCAGGCCGCCATAAAGCAGCAGCCGCGGGCAAATGGCAAACAGAGCCAGATAGCCTATAACAAAACGGCAGAGCAGAATTTCCACCGGTAAAAAGCCTGTAAGCAGTATTTTTGTTGAAATAAACGTAACGCCCCACACAAAAATGGTTATAATTGCCGCTGCGTGGCCTCTTGTTTTATCCACGGCACTCCCTCCTTAACAAAATATTATAACAAAATCTGTCTGCTGTTTCCTGTAAAAAAACGTCAAAAAAAGACGGTCCTGTAAAAAGGCCGCCCCTTAAAAATTCCCGGTTATGCCAATTCTTTGGGTTCGCTGGTAAAGGAATATTCCGTTGCTTTAATGTTATCAAGATAAAAAACGGTCATAACGCCGTCATCGGCATTATACATATTTTTCAAAACCGGCACGGCTTCCAGCATGGCAACGCGCGCTTCGCGGCGGTCATCCATTTTTACCTCGCCGTCAAGGCGAATCCAGCTGTCCTTGCCTTTCATGGCAGAAATTTCCACGCGCGGATTTTCCAAAAGCTGTTTGTAAACGTTTTTGGTTTTTGCGGTAATAAAATATAGTTTCCCTTCAAATTCGCATACAGCGCCGAACGGACGTACACGCGGCTGATTACCGTCCATTGTCGAAAGATAAAATACGCCGCTTTCTTTTAAATAATCAAGTACAGCAGACATTGTTTTTATACTCCTTCCGTAAGCCGGTTTGTTTTGGCTTACGTTTTTATTATAACTCTGCCCGCACAAAAAATAAACAAACTTATATGCCCTTTGCCTGTAAAATGTTATAATAAAAACCAGCAGCAAGTTTAACGGAGGTGCCTTATGCTACTGTCCAATCTCAGCCTGATACTGGAAGGCGGAGGCATGCGCGGCATGTTTTCGGCCGGTGTTTTTGACGCTTTTCTGGAAAAAGAACTGGTTTTCCCGCATATCGCCGGGGTATCGGCGGGAGCCTGCAATATACTTTCGTATATGTCGGGGCAAAAGGGCCGCACCAGGCGGATTATTGAAGATTATGTGGGCGACGACCGTTACTGCAGCGTAAAAAACTGGCTGCGCACACGCTCGCTGTTCGGTTTCGATTTTATTTTAAACGATATTCCCCGCCATTTAATTCCATTTGATTACGATGTGTTTTATAAATATCCCGGCAGGCTGGAGGTTGGCACAACTGACTGCGGCACGGGCGAATCGGTATGGTATACGCAGATGGATATGGGCAGGAATTTTACGCCGGTGCGCGCTTCGGCATCGCTGCCGTTTCTGGCGCCCATTGTGCATTTCGATAAACGCCGCCTTTTGGACGGCGCACTGACAGACCCCATTCCGTTTGACCGCGGGCAAAGAGCAGGCTACGATAAGTTTGTAATTGTGCTGACACGCAACAAGGGCTACCGCAAAAGCAGCACCGTTCCGGCGGCGCTGGTTAAACTGTGGTACAAGCATTACCCGCTTTTGCAGCAGATTTTGGCAGAACGCCCGCAAAATTACAACAAACAAATAGAAGCCGTTGAAAAACTTGAACAGGAAGGCAAGGCCGTCGTTATCCGCCCGCAGCAGCCGCTGACGATTGACCGGCTTGACCTCGACAAGGAAAAACTTTTAGCGCTGTACGACCACGGCTATGACTGCGGCCTGCAAGCGGCAAATAAAATTATAAAATTAAATTACAAATAAGGAGAAGCAATAGATGCAGGAAATAAAATGCCCCAAATGCGGCGAGGTGTTTCAGGTTGACGAAACCGGCTATGCCGCCATTGTAAAACAGGTAAGGGACGAGGAATTCCACAGGGAAATTCACGAGCGCCTGGAACAGTTTGAGAAAGAAAAAAACGCTTCTGTAGAGCTTGCCAAAACCGCAACCGCCAAAGCGTATGATGTTGCGCTTGCCAAAAGAGTTATGGAAATTAACGATTTAAAAAGCCAGCTGAATATGCAGAAAATGCAGCAGGCTTCTTCCTTGCAGGAGGCGCTGAACAAAAAGGATTTGGAGCTGGCGCAGAAAGACCAGCTGATTGCCGGGCTTACGGCGCGCTTAAACGCAGGCAAACAGGAAATTGAACTTGCCATTGCCAAAGTAGTTAACGAAAAACAGCAGGAGCTTAACGACAAGGAGCAAAGCATTTTACAGCTTACTTCCGCCATTGAAAACGGCAAAAAAGAAAGTGAACTGCGCGAACAGACTTTAATTACCCAGTATGAAGAAAAACTTAAATTTAAAGACGAAGAAATTGAGCGCTATAAAGACTTTAAACTGCGCCAGTCCACAAAAATGGTGGGCGAAAGCCTGGAGCAGCACTGCGAAATAGAGTTTAACAAATTAAGAATGACCGGTTTTGCCAACGCGTATTTTGAAAAAGACAACGACGCGCGCACCGGCAGCAAGGGCGACTATATTTACCGCGAAACGGACGAGGACGGAACGGAGTTTATTTCCATCATGTTTGAAATGAAAAACGAAATGGACGCCACTTCCACCAAAAAGAAAAATGAGGACTTTTTTAAGGAACTTGATAAAGACCGCCGCGAAAAAAACTGCGAGTACGCCGTGCTTGTTTCCATGCTGGAATCGGAAAGCGAGCTGTACAACACCGGCATTGTCGATGTTTCTTACCGCTACCCCAAAATGTACGTTATCCGCCCGCAGTTTTTTATTCCCATTATCACGCTGCTGCGCAACGCGGCACAGAATTCGCTGCAATACCGCAAGGAATTAAGCGTTATTAAAACGCAGAACATTGATATTTCCAATTTTGAAAACGATTTAAATGAATTTAAAGATAAGTTTTCGCGCAATTACCGCCTTGCCAGCGAAAAATTTAAAAAAGCCATTGAAGAAATCGACAAAACGATTGACCATCTGCAAAAAACCAAGGACGCGCTTTTATCTTCCGAAAACAACCTGCGCCTTGCCAACAACAAAGCGGAGGACCTTTCCATTAAGCGCTTAACACGCAACAACCCCACCATGGCCGCCAAATTTGCGGACTTGGAAAAAGACTAAAACAGCTTAAAATTAAGCAGCCTTTAAGGCAGTGCCGCTGCCGGCGCACCCTAAAGGCTGTTTTTTTATTTGCTGTTCATTTATTGTTAATAGCTTTTAATTACCGTTTTTCAGCCGTTTTTGCGGCACACTAATTTAAAAGCAATTTCGTGCTCCAGCACCAGCGGCTTTTCCATGGCAAAAAATACCATGCTCTTGGCGGCAGCGGTTATTTCGTGCGTTATTTTCGCCGTAAAGGGGTCAATAATCTGCCCTATAACCTCGCCCCTGCGTACTTCTTCGCCCGGGGCTTTTAACGCTTTAAAAATGCCGCCTGCCGGTGTAAGTACGTTAATAAGCTCGCTTTCGCTGATGACAGTGGAAAGATAGCCGCTGTAACAGGTGTATTTTACCGCACCGACACGGCTTAAATAACGCAGTACGGCGTCCACCGCGTTTGCGGCGCTGTCATCATCAAGGCGCGAGGTTTCCTGCGTATAAATGTTAAAGGCGGCGCTGTCCCATATCTGCCAGTTATAGTTCAGCGTTGTTGTGTCTATGGGCTTCGGCTCGCGCGTTACAATATACGGCAGCCCGAACATGCTGCCCAGCGCCGGGCTCTGGTAGCCGGTATTAACAATGCGGGCGTGCGGCACAAATTTGCCGGGCAGGTAAAAGCTTGCCATATGGATGCCGCAGCGGTAATCCTTAACAGCCTCAAAAAGCCCTGCCGCTATGCGCTGCGTGGTTTCACCCAAATCGTACCCCGGAAACATTCTGTTAATGTCGCTGCCATCCATCGGCCAGAAGCGTTTGCCGACGTTCATGGAAAAACGGTTGGCACAGGGAATGACGAGTATTTCGTGCCCCGGCAGCAAATTGCCGCGCTGCTCTATTTCCGCCAGCGCTTTTACAAGCCGTGCGCAGGTGTACATTTGCTGTACCTCATCGCCGCGTATGCCGCCCACAACGGCGCAGGATTTTTCTCCTTCGCCGAAGCGGAAGCCTTCCAGCAGAAAGTCCTGCCGGTAAGGCATTTTCATTGTATATAAAATTTCGCGTTTCATTCTCTGCTGCCTCCCGTTACGATGCGCGCCAGCAGGCTGCCCGGATAGACAACCGGATATTCGCGCAGGGTAAACAGCAGCCCATCTTCAGGTGCAGTAACGCGCTCGTTAATATTCCCCGTCAGCGGGTCGGCAATAATGCCAAGCAGCTGCCCTTTTTTTACAGAACTGCCGTGCCGTGCCTGCGCCATAAAAATACCGGCGGCGCCGGCGTTTACAAAGGCAACTTCGTCACGGCTGATAAGCGGCGTATGGGTACAGTGCGTTTCTCCGTCCCACATGCCCTCGCTGCGCATCAAATTCAAAATTCCTTCGGTAAGCTGCTCACCGTAAGCAGGCGTAAGGCGCATGCCCACACCCATTTCCACAACCAGGCAGCGCGTACCGACAGAGTTCATGCTGCACGCAAAAGTGCTTTGCAGCACGGTGGCAGCCGGGTAAATCCAAACAAAATCCACGTTTAAAAGCCTTGCCAGCGGCACCAGTGCGTCTGCCGTTTCTTCGGAAATACGCACCTGCGGCATTTCGCGCAGAAAAATATTAGAGGCGTGAATATCAACAGCAATATCCGACCCCTTAACGTCATTAATTATTTCATTTGCAAAATATTCTGCCGCCGGGCCGCCGTTTTCCCCCGGAAAGATTCTGTTTAAATCAACGTCAAACAGGGGTATGCTGCGCTGAATTGTGTTAATGCCCAGCGGATTGACGGCGGGATAAATATCGACGGTAGCGTGCAAATATTCAGGGTGTTCCATAAAGCGGCGGTTTAAAAGCCACGCCGCATACTGCCCCTCCAGCTCGTCGCCGTGTATGCCTGTAACAACTGAAATACGTTTGCCCCCGTCCTTCCCCGGCAGCGGCGTTATTCTGTTTTTATGCAGTTCCAGGCGCTCGTGCACGGCAAGGCCAAGGCCGGCAACTGTTATGTCCATTTTGCTGCACCTCTTTCGGTATCTATGTTAAAAAGCAGCGGCATGCTGCCTTAAATTTCTTTTACGCGCATAAAAACGGTCTGCGTCTGGTCCGCAAGGCCGTAAAAGGTTCCCTGCTCCACCGGGCAGTCAGCAGCATCGCGCCCTGTGGCAAAACGCAGGTAGCTTGCGTCCGTACGGCAGTCGCGCGTCGGGTCGAAGCCATGCCATGCGCCTTCATAATAAATTTCTGCCCAGGCATGGGTTGCCCCCTCGCCAACGGTAAGCCCCATGCAGTAGCGTGCATGCCAGCCAGCAAGCCGCGCCAGCGCTATAAAAACATGCGCGTAATCCTGGCACACGCCGCGTCCTCCCGCCAGGGCTTCTTCGGCCGTGGTATAAATGCCGGTTGCCCCGGGCTGATAGCGTAAAAGGCTGTGTACGGCGTGGCAAAGTGCGTCCAGTGCGGCAAGAGTTTTACCGCGCGCCATGGCGGAAGAAACCTGCGTCAATATTCTTCCGGGTTTTGTGCGCAGTCCGGGAAAGCGCAGGCACGGATTAGGCGGCGGCGCGGGCTGCCCCGGTTCTTCCACGCGGGCAATGCCCCTGCTGCCGTAACGCAGAACATCATGCTCACTGCCGATGCTGCACCAGAACACGGTATTGCCAAAGCCGTCCTTTTGCGGCGCAGGCAGCCTGCCGGGCATTATTTTAACGGTATAAGTTTCCAAATGCTGCCCGGCATCATTCAACGGCACACAGCGCAGTGCCAGCTGATGCCCATGCACAGGCTGCGAATACTGCACAGTGGTTATAAAAGCAAAACGCAGGCGTTTCATCAGCATCACCCATCAGTCAGATATTTACAAGCAGCCCTTCTGCCGCCGCTGTAAGCACCGGCGCAGGCGGCAGGTTTTCCGGGCTGCCTGCCAGGGAGTTAAGCAAAAACTGCATATTGTTTTCGTTTACGGCAAGCTGCGCCTTTTTTAAACGGCTGGCAAGGTGCCGAACTTCTTTCAGGCACTGCTCCTGCGGATACCCGAGCCGCAGAAAAATATCCACACGTTCAAGGCTTGCGCCCGATTTTATAATATTGCGGTTAATTTCTTCTTCGATATTTTCCTCGCACGAACCGCGGAACGCCATAATGTCGTCCAGAACCCATTGCAACTCTACAGCGGGCCCGCTGCTTTTGGCGGCAAGCTCCATTGCCGTTACAGCCATCTGCACATAAGCCAGCGTATCGCTGGAAAGCGTTTCGCGCAGTACAATGGCATTATCATAAGCATGTGCCAGTGACGCAGCGACGGAATCTGCGTTTTCCGCATCAAAATAGTAGCTGCGGATAAAGGCGGCCGTATTTTCGTAGCGGCAGGCAATGCCCATGCGGCGGCAGTAATCCTTGTAATCAGCTTCCGCGCCGTCAGTTTCCGCATCAAACATTGCACGCGTCGCTTTTAAAGTTGTATAAACCCTTTCCAGATAACGCCCCAGCCAGAACAGGCGGTTCGTCCTGCTTAATCCAATAGTACCCATGTATCCTTAAAGCCTCCTCCCTGCGAACTGTTAACAACAAAACTGTCCGGCTCACGGCTGAAACGTGTCAGCCCACTGGGCCATACCTTCGTTTCCGCGCCCGTCAGCACAAACGCACGCAGGTCGGCCTTGCGCTCTGCCTGCACGCCGTTTTCCATCACCGGCAGGTCCTTAAAATCTATAACCTCCTGCGCTATAAAGCGGCGCGGCTCGCGTTTAATCATGCCTGCAAGCTCCGCTAATTTTTCCTGCGTCAGCTCACGCCCAAACACCACGCCATAACCGCCCGCTTCGGCAACGTCCTTAACAACAAGTTTGTTAAGGTTTGCCAGCGTGTAGTCCAAATCTTCCTTATAAAACGGCAGGTAGGTCGGCGCATTGTGCAGCACCGGTTCTTCGCCAAGGTAATAACGCACCATTTTAGGCACAAAGTAGTAAATGCCCTTGTCATCTGCCGCACCGTTGCCGGGAGCATTAATAATCGCTACATTGCCTGCCCTGTAAGCACCCATTACGCCGGGTATGCCGATAAGGCTTTCGGGCAAAAAGGTTGTCGGATCAAGATATTCGTCGCTGATGCGGCGGTAAATCGCGCCGACGCGCTCCGCGCCCTTTTCACTGCGGTAATAAACTTTGTTATCTTCAACAAACAGGTCGCCGCTTTCAGCAAGCACCGCACCGCTCAGTTCCGCCAGATAACTGTGTTCAAAATAAGCTGCGTTGTAGCGCCCCGGCGTAAAAATAACGTTATATTTACATTGTCCATCACCCCGCGCAAAAGCGCGCCGTAGTTGCGGTTATCCACAATATTATGCTGACGGAACGATTCCGGGCTGCATCTGCGGCACAGCCTGCGTGCAATTAAGGGATACGAAGCGCCTGACGGTATGCGCAGGTTATCCTCCAGCACAAACCAGCTGCCGTCCCTGCCTTCCACCAGGTCGATGCCGGAAATATGGCTGTAAATTCCTTTCGGCGGCGTAAATCCCTCGCAAGCCGGCAAATAGCCGGAGCCAGCAAATGCAAAATCCTCCGGCACTACGCCGTCGCGGATGATTTTTTTGTCGCCGTAAAGGTCTTTTAAAAACATGTTGAGCGCCATTACGCGCTGGCAAAGCCCCTTATCAAGCACGGCAAACTCCGCCGCCGGAATAACGCGCGGCAACGGGTCGAACGGGAAAAGGCGTTCTTTAAATTCGCCGTTTTTATAAATGCCAAACTTAACGCCGTAACCCGCCAGCTGGCGGTTGATAGTTTCCTGATGAGCTATAAGCTCCTGCATTATGAATCCCCCCACTCTAAAAATTTCATCAGCAGCTTTCTGAACATATAAAACAAAAGAGGCACAGGAAACCGGTTACGGCTCCTTTGCCTCTTTTAACATATTATAATTGTTTTTGTATTTTTAATCAATTATATGTGCGCCAATAAATTACATTTGGCTATTATTTTGCATTTGATTTTACAGCTTAAATATAAAAGCTGCGCCAACCCGGCAAATTTTTACTTTAGCCATACCCCTATGGGTATATTATTTTATTAGTGATAATATTTTAATTGATATTTGTTTGCAGTAAATTATTATTAATGTTATAATGAATAAAGCATTTAGCAATTACTAAAAAGGAGCTGATTTTGTGTCCGATACTTTATCCGTATGTGGCCTTACAATCTGCCGCGGCAGCAAGCTGCGCACCATGCTGCCTGTACCAGGCACTGAAATAGAAATACCCTTGACAATTATAAACGGCGCTTTCGACGGCCCCACCCTTTTGGTAACGGCAGGCATTCACGGCGGTGAATACCCCGGCATTGCCGCCGCCATGGAGCTTGGCCGCAGCCTTGACCCGCAGGAAATTCACGGCAGCCTGATAATGCTTCACCCCGTTAATATACAGGGCTTCTGGGCACGCCGCGAATTTATCGTGCCGGAGGACGGCAAAAACTTAAACCGCGTGTTTCCCGGCAATCCCGACGGTACTTTATCCGAAAAAACCGCCGGTTTAATCAACAGCAGCATCTTCCCTCTGGCAGATTTTTATGTTGACCTGCACAGCGGTGATATTCACGAAAGCCTGCACCCCTATGTTTATTATCCCGGCCAGCCGACAGAGGAACTGGCGGCAAAAGCCCGCAGCGTTGCCAAGGTATTGAACGTGGAATATATGGTGCGTTCAATGGCAACAGGCGGCGCCTATAACTACGCTGCTTCCACCGGCCTGCCTTCGCTTTTAATTGAGCGCGGCGGCGCAGGGCTGTGCCTGCATGAAGACATAGAAGAATACAAGTCTGACCTGAAAAATATTATGCGCAAGCTGGGCCTTCTTAACGAGCCGGTAAAACCGCGGCGCTATATACCGCGCGACGTAACGGATATTATTTACCTTGAAGCGCAGGAAACAGGCTGCTGGCTTCATCATATTCACAGCGGCGATTTTGTGGAAGAAGGACAGATTCTCGGACGCACAACCGATTTATTCGGCGAAACGTTAACAACCTATTACGCAAAGCAAAGCGGCATTGTACTGTATGTATGCCCGGCGCTTTCCGCCCCGCAGGGAACGGTACTGCTGGCTTACGGCAAAATACATAACGAAGATTAACCATAAAACGGCAAAAGAGAAGCACATCTGTTATGATATGCTTCTCTTTTTATTTTTGCGTGGTTATTTTACTGTGATAAGTTCGTAACTGCGCGTGCCCATGCCGATTTTTTCTGCATGTTCAAGGCAGGCCTTCCATTCCGATTCCGGAGTAATGTTATGGAAATGGTCATGCTTGGCTGCTTCTTCCGGGTTGGCGGCAATATGCTCTGCCAAAATGGAGTTTTGCATTACCGGCGCGGCGTTTACCAAATCAGCACAGGCCTGGTCCAACGCAACGGGGTCAAATGAAGCCAGCATGCCGATATCCGGCACAACCGGCGCATCGTTTTCGGCGTGGCAGTCGCAATAAGGCGATACGTCTACAATCAGGCTGATATGGAAATGCGGCCTGCCTGCCAGAATTGCCCACGCATATTCTGCCATGCGCTTGTTAAGCATTTCCATGCTGGCACTCGCTTCCGGCGGATTAACGGCATCCATGGGGCATGCGCCGATGCAGCGCCCGCAGCCAACGCATTTATCCCAATCGATGTGGGCTTTTTTGTTTTCAATAACCGGCGCGCCGTGAGCGCAGATACGCTCGCAGGCATGGCAGCCGATACATTTGCTCTGGTCAACCTGCGGTTTGCCGTCATGGTGCATTTCCATTTTACCGGCACGCGAACCGCCGCCCATGCCGATATTTTTAATAGCTCCGCCAAAGCCTGCCGCTTCATGTCCTTTAAAATGGTTCAGGCTGATGATAATATCGGCATCCATCAGTGCTTTGCCGATTTTGGCCTCTTTTACAACTTCACCGCCGGGAACAGGAACATAAGCCTCATCGGTACCCTTTAACCCGTCGGCAATAATTACGTGGCAGCCTGTGGAAAAGGGGCTGAACCCGTTTTCATAAGCTGCGGTAATATGCTCCAGCGCATGCTTGCGGCGGCCTACATACAAAGTGTTGCAGTCCGTTAAAAACGGCATGCCGCCGAATTCCTTTACAACATCGGCCACGGCCTTGGCATAGTTGGGGCGCAAATACGATACGTTGCCGGGTTCACCGAAATGAATTTTAATGGCGGCAAACTTTTTGTTGAAATCAATATTGCCGATGCCGGCCGCTTTAATAAGTTTTGCCAGTTTCTGCGGCAGGCTCAATCCTCCGTATCCTGTACGCATGTCGGTAAAATAAACCTTTGCTTTCTCCATAATTATCCCTCCATAATTTTACGCTTAAATTAACGGCAGCACCGTTTTTTCAAAATACTGCGCCATTTCCTCGGGCGGATTCTGCCAGTCGTTTTTAATCCACCACATTAAAAGGCCTACAAAAGAATAAGTTATATGGTTCAGCAGAAAATCTCCGGGCAGAAGGTTTTTGTGCTGAGGCAGCCCCGGCAGCAGATAATTATTTATGTATTCGCAAAAATAGTTTTTAAGGTATTTTAAAAACAAACTGCTCTCGCCAGTAAGCAGTGCCGATACGTTTTTGCGGCTGTCGCGCAGGTGGTAAAGAATATGTACCAGAATAATATGGTAGCCGCCCGCCAGTGAAAAATCGTGAGTTTTTTCTGCTTCCAATGCTTTGGAAAACACATGTTGGAACAAATCATCACACAGTGCTTTTACCAAATCGTCACGCGTTTCAAAATGCGCATAAAAAGTGCTGCGCCCGATATTGGCTTTTTCAATTATTTCCTGCACGGTTATTTTATTATAGCTTTTTACCGCCAAAAGCTCAGTAAAGGCTTCAAAAATTGCCGCGCGTGTTTTTTGCTGACGCCTGTCCATTATCTCACCCCGCACAAATTTTAAAAAATGTACATTAACGCACATCTGCGCCGATTTGTTTATTGCCCCGAGGGTTTACTGCTTATTATAATTATAACAGATGAACCGTTTTTTATCATACACTTTGTTTGTTAATTAAAGTAAAAAGGCAGTAAAATGAAGCTAACGCACAAAAAATTTTTAATAACCAGCCTGCCGTTTACAGCGGCTTCCGTATCCGTGCCGCTTATCGGCGCCGTTGATACCGCCATTGCGGGCGGGCTCGGCAGCTATCATTACATTAACTCCGTTGCGCTCGGTTCAGTAATTTTCAGCACCATCTTCTGGCTGTTTAACTTTCTCGGGCTCACTGCCTCCGGCTTTGCCTCGCAGTCACTGGGCAGCGGCAACAAGCAGGAAGAATTATGCGCGTTTTTACGCGGCAGCATTCTTGCCTGCGGCATAGGGCTTGTTATAATACTTTTACAAAACCATATTTTTAATGCGGCTGTGCAGTTTTTTAACCCGCCTGCCGAAACGCTGGTTTTTATGCGCCTTTATTTTAACATTATTGTTTACACCGTTCCTGCTGCCCTGTTTTACCAAACGGCGCAGGGCTGGCTGGCAGGCATTATGCAGGTGCGTTTTTCCGTCGCCGTGGGGCTTACAGCAAACATTGCCAACGCCCTGCTGGCATTTATACTGGTTTACGGCTGCGGCCTTGGCGTTGCCGGTGTGGCTGCGGCTTCTGCCATAGCTAATATCCTGGCGGCAGTTCTTGCGCTGTACGGTTTTTACAAAAGCAGGCCGTGTTCTTTAAAAAGCGTAAGCCCTGCACAGCTTTTCAGCGGTCAGGATTTTGCCAAACTGCTTAACTGCAGCGGGCATCTTGCCATCCGCACCCTGTGCATGCTGATAATGATTAATACCTTTATGTCGCAAAGCTCTGCCTTCGGCGGCGAAATTTTAGCGGCAAACTCCATTTTAATGCAAATTCAGTACGTTATGGGCGATGTTTTTACAGGCTTTTCGCAGGCAGCGGCCATTTACGCCGGCATTGCCGCCGGTGAAGGCAACAAAAAACTCTTGCAAAGCACATTAAAAATCAGCGCCGTACAGTCGCTGGCGGCAGCCTTTTTGCAGACAGGCCTTTACTTTGTGTGGCGCGCTAAAATTGCCGGGCTTTTTACCGGCTTGCCGCAAATTCTTGCTGCCGTAAACAGATATGATATGTTTATAGTTTTCTTCCCGGTTTTATCGGCGCTGGGCATTGTTTATTACGGAGTTTTTAACGGTACGCTGCAAACAACGCCCATCTGCATTTCCATGCTGTTTACAGCGGCAAGCTACCTGCTTGCCAAAGCCGCGCTTGTGCCGGAATTAGGCAACAGCGGACTGTGGCTGGCCTTTCTGGTATTTTACGTTGCCCGCAGCGGATTTTTATTAATATTTGTGCCTTCGCTGCTGAAAAAATTTCCTTACCGCACATAAAAAAGCCCTCTTTATCAGCCAAAGCCGGTAAAGAGGGTTATTTTATGCCAGTGTTTCAAACAAGGCCGGGCAAAAAAATGTCCGTTTCGTACACATCAGGATTGCCGAGATGGCGCGAAGGAACAAAACTGCCGTGGCAGTCGCTGCCGCCGCTGATAAGCATGCCCTCCGCCCGGCAGTGCGTTAAAAGAAGCTGCGTGTCTTCCTCGCTGTGCCCGGAATGGTAACATTCAAAACCGTCAAAAGGTTCTTCAATCAATTCCACCAGAGTCTGCGCCAGCCCAGGCCCGTGAAATGCGCTTGCCGCATGGGCGCACAGCGCAGCGCCGCCCGCACCGTGAATTGCCGCAATAACTTCGCTGATAGGCGGAAACTCCGGGAAGCCCAAATCGTTTTCCGCAGTAAAAATGCGTTTAAAAAAATCGTTAACGCCGCTGCACAAACCTTTGTCAATCAGGTAAGCCAGCGATTTCCACCCGCCGCGCCTGCGGTCGTAAGTGTAATTTTGAAACTCTTTAAAATCAAGCGGCCAGCCCTGTTTAATTAAAAGCTGTACGCTGTCGTCATCTTTTTTATCCAAAAGATACGTATTATGTGCCAGCAGTTCCTGCAAAGGCTTATTGGCCGTATCAATGCCGTAACCCAAAATATGAAACGATATGCCGTCCTTTGTAGAGCACACCTCTACGCCCGGAAGGCACTTAATGCTACTGGCAGCAGCAATACGCATGGTTTCCGCCACATTGGCCGTACTGTCGTGGTCCGTAACGGCAATAAGGCCAAGCCCTGCGGCCTGCGCGGCATTTACAAGTTCCTGCGGTGTCCATGTGCCGTCGGACGCCGTACTGTGAATATGCAAATCAACCTTTCTCATTTTCTCCCCCATGGTGATGGCAGCAATCCGCCTGCGGCGCTGCATCTTCCTTAACCATGCTGCTTTTCAGGCAGCTTAAAATAAACAAGGCCGTTCCGGTAAGCACTATTGTGCCGCCCGGTGCAAGGTCTGCGTAATATGATACCGTCAGCCCGGCGCTGACCGTAATAATGCCATAAATAATGCCGCCGATAATGGTACCCGCAAAGCTGCGTGCCGACTGCAGCGCGCAGGCAACGGGTATAACCATCATGGCCGATACCAAAAGCAAACCGACAATGCGCATGGAAAGCGCAACCGTCAGCGCCGTAAGCACCGCCAGCCATACATTAAGCCTGCCCGCCGGCAGCCCTGCCACGCGTGCGGAAGTTTCGTCAAAAGTAATGTATTGCAGCGGGCGGTAAAATACCACCGTAAACGCGCAGGCAAACAGCCCCAGCACCGCCACCACCCATAAATCGCTTGTGCTGATGGTCATTAAGCTGCCGAACAGGATACTGCTTAAATTAAAACCGCCCATACGGTTCATGCTGCTGAAAATTACCGCCAGCCCGATACCGCTGTAAAAAAAGATGGCCAGCACCATTTCGGAAAAAGTATTAAGCCTGCTGCGCACTTTTTCTATAACAAGCGCGCCCGCAACGGTTGCCAGTGCCGCGCTTACCACCGGCTGCGCCCCTAAAAGCGCGCCGCCCGCTACACCTGCAAAGGCAATATGCCCCAGCCCGTCGCCAATCATCGACTGGCGCCGCAGCACCAGAAAGCTGCCTATCAGCGGGCAGATAACGGCTACAATCAGCCCGGCTATCCACGCCCTTTGCATAAATCCCGCAGAAAACATTTCCAACATTTCTCTTACCTCTATCTGTAAAAATAACCGTGCTTATGCCTGTGCACAAGCGCCTGGTGCACATCGCCCCAAAAGCAGATGTTATGGTCAAGGCACAGCGCGTTTTTGCAAACCTTTACCGCCAGCTCCAAATCGTGCGAAACCATAACTATTGTTACGCCCTGCCCGCGGTTTATTTCGCCAAGCATGGTATAAAGTTCTTCTTTGGCGTCAGGGTCAACGCCGGTTGCAGGTTCGTCAAGCAAAAGCAGCTGCGGGCTGCGCACCATGGCCCTTGCCAAATACACTCGCTGCTGCTGGCCGCCGCTCAGTTCGCCTATTTTGCGGTGCGCCAGTTCTTTTAACGAAAACCATTCTATAATATCGTCTACCGCGGCTTTGTCCTCATGCGTATAATGCTGAAACATACTGCCGCCGCTTAAACGCCCGAGCGATACCACTTCCCTTACGCTTATGGGAAACGCTCTGTGCTGCCGCGCCGGGTTCTGCGGCACATAGCCGATTTTATCCCACGCCGTAAAATTTTCCCTGTCCTGCCCGAAAATGGCAATGCGGCCCTGCGCAGGTTTTAAAATGCCTGCCAAAAGGCGCAGCAGCGTGCTTTTACCGGCACCGTTAGGGCCGATAACGGCAACAAAATCACCCTGTTCAATTTTCAGCGACAAATCGTTTAAAATCCAGCCTTCGCCATAGCTGTAACCAAGTTTTTCTATTTCAATAACCGTTTTCATTCTTCTTTACCGTTTAACGCAATCTCAAGGTTTTTTATATTGTGTTCCATAATTTTTAAATAATCATCACCGCTGCGGCGCCCTTCCCCACTCAACCCCTCAATCGGGTCAAGCACAAGGGTGTGCGCGCCGGCTTCCGCGGCAATGCTTTCGGCAATGCGTGGGCTTACCAGCGTTTCAAAAAACACGTACTTAATATTTTCCGCATGCATAACACCAACCAGTTTGTTCAGCGCCGCCGGAGAAGGCTCCGACTGCGGCGACAGCCCCATAATGGAAATCTGTTTCAATCCGTAATCTGCTGCCAGATGCCCAAATGCCGCATGCGTGGTAACAAAAGTTTTTATCTGCGCTTTTTGCGTAACGGCAGCCATTTTCCTGTCCAGTTCTTTAAGGCGCTCAATGTAATCCGCCGCATTTTTTTCGTAGGCGGCAGCATTGGCCGGGTCTGCCTTTATAAAAGCATCGCGCACAGCCAGAACCTCGGTTTCCGCTTTGCGCGGGCTTAACCAGAAGTGCGGGTCAAGCCTGCTGTTTTGTTCCGCCATAAACGCTTTGCCGGCTTCAACGGGCAGCACGCCTTCATCCGCAACAGCATCCAGCGCAGGCTGTGCCCACGGTTCCACACCGCCGTTATACACAAACACTTTTGCTTTGGCAAGACGCGTTAAATCGCGTGCCGAAGGTTCCCAGTCGTGAGGCTCTATGCCGTCACCAATCATTGTATAAACTTCCGCATGGCTGCCGCCGACTGCACGGGCAAACTCTGCCATGGGGTAAAAACTGGCCGCAACCGTAATTTTTCCGTCTGCAGTTTTGCCGTTGCCAGCACTGCCGCAGCCGGAAACAATAAACACCGCTGTTATTAACAGCAGCGCCCAAAATTTTTTCATACATAGCTCCTTTACAAAATCATAGTAATAATATAATTGCAAATAAATAATGTCAATCCTGTTTTTTCACTTTATCTTAATGTACACTTAACTGCAATGGGTGTATAATATTACTATCTTATTTTAACAGGAAGTGCCGAATATGCAAAAATTAAACTTCTCCAAAAACGAAATTGCCGCTTTTGATATAGACGCACAGCAGACTTTTACGCCGCTGTGCCCGGATGAACTGCCCGTTGCCGGAGGCGACATGATTGCAGAAGAACTCAATGCCCAGGCAGCATTTGCTTCCGTCCGCGTTGCCTCGCGCGATGCTCACAGCCAGAGTGCTGTATGGATTGCCAAAAACGGGCACGCGCCGCTGACGCCGGTTACAGGTTACGAAAACTGCGATTTATACTGGCCCAGCCATGCCATAGTGGGCACAAAGGGCTTTGATTTTATTCCCGGGCTTGACCCAAAAGCTTACAGCTATCAGGTTTATAAAGGCATTGAACCTGCCATGCACCCTTACGGCGCCTGCTACCACGATTTAAAAGACACGCTTTCTACCGGCGTTATTGAATTTTTAAAGGCCCGCGGCATTAAAGCCGTTATCTGCGGCGGCCTTGCTACCGATTACTGCGTTAAAACAACGGCCTTGCAGCTGGCACGCGTCGGTTTTACGGTTATTCTTAATCTGGCTGCCTGCCGCGGCATTGCGCCCGATACCGTTACTGCTGCCATTAAGGAAATGCAGAAACAGGGCATTATTATTGCCGAAAACAGCGCAGAACTTGAAAACCTGCTGTAATTACACCGGAACTTCCACAAATTCCGTGCTTACTTCTTCAAGCGTTACGGGGCGGTTCAGTGCAGCCGTCAGCCAGGCTTCGGCTTCCGCCTGCTGCTCCTGCTTCATGTACAGCAGAATCTGCACGCGCTCTCCATACTGAGCGCCGTTTACCGTAAAAATGTTCTGATTGTAAAGCTTGTTCATAATGCGTCCGGCTTCGCCCGGAGGCGCGCTTAATGCAAAAACGGCCATTTCAACGCGGCGTGCAAGCCCGGCTTCTTCAACGGCATGCACAACGCTGTTGGTATATGCGCGCACTAATCCACCGGCGCCAAGTTTAATGCCGCCAAAATAACGTGTTACCACGGCGGCTACGCCGGTAAGGCTTTTTTTACGCAAAACCTCAAGCATGGGCACACCGGCCGTTCCCGAAGGTTCGCCGTCGTCGCTCGACCTTTGCTGCATATCATTTATAATATAGGCAGAGCAGTTATGCGTAGCATCCCAAAATTCTTTTTTGATGCTTTTGATAAATTCCTGCGCTTCTGTTTCGCTGCCTACTTTTTTCAACGTACAGATAAAACGTGATTTTTCTATTACGATTTCCGTCCGGCAATCTTTTTGTATTGTCTGCATAACCTTCTCCTTTCCTAAATTATTATATCATATCCCGGCAGGCTTTTTATAAAGGCTTGCCCCTAAAATTGTGTTTAACTTTTACGGAGGTTGGCCGTGAGCCATTTAGTACCACTTATCAGCGACCTGGCCATGATTTTGACGCTGGCCGGACTGGCAACAATTTTATGCAAAAAACTTAACCAGCCGCTTATTTTGGGCTATATGCTGGCAGGTTTTCTGGCCAGCCCGCATTTTTCGCTGCTGCCAAACGTTATCGACAGCGACAATATTACCGTATGGTCTGATATAGGCGTTATTTTCATTCTGTTCGACCTTGGCCTTGACTACAATTTTAATAAAATAAAAAGCACAGCCAATACGGCCATTATTGCCGCCGTAACGGAATTTACCGGCATTGCCTGCCTTGGCTTTGCCTGTGCGCAGCTGCTGGGCTGGAGCCTTACCGACAGCATCTTTACCGGCTGCATGCTTACCATGAGCTCCACCGCCGTTGTAAGCAAAACGCTCGGCGAGCTGAACCTTTTAAAACAGGCCTTTGCCCCCATTGCTTTCGGCATTCTGGTTCTGGAAGATATTTCCGGCATTATCATGATGGTGGTGCTTTCCACCGTTGCCGCCGCAGGAAGCGCCATTTCCCCGCTTTCCATGCTTGAAAGCATCGGGCTTTTGGTATTTTTCCTTATCATCTGCTTTATTATCGGCATTTATTTTCTGCCGACGTTTTTCAAAAAAACGCGCCAGTATTTCAACGACGAAACACTGCTTATCGTTTCGCTCGGCTTATGCCTGAGCATGGTGGTGCTGGCTTCCAAAATGGGCTTTTCTTCGGCACTGGGCGCCTTTTTAATGGGCACTCTGCTTTCGGGAACGATTTACACGCGCCGCACCAAGGTTTTGCTTGAGCCGGTAAAAAATTTGTTTTCCGGCATCTTTTTCGTATCTGTCGGCATGATGGTAGACCCTTCCGTAGTAAGCGGCAGCCTGTTTACAATTATTGCCCTGGCAATAACGCTCATTATCGGTAAATGTATTTTTACTTCCCTCGGCGTTATGCTTTCCGGCCAGCCGCTTAAAACAAGCATGCGCTGCGGCTTTTCGCTTACCCAGCTGGGCGAATTTGCGTTCATCGTTGCCAATATCGGCGCCAGCTACGGGCTGACAAGCAGCTTTTTGTACCCGGTATTCGTTACGGTTTCCGTACTCACCATCTTTTTAACGCCGCACATCCTGCTCAGTACCGACAAGGTTTACCGCCGCTTTTTGCGCCGCCTGCCTAAAAAAACAGCCGTTATGCTTATCGAAGCGCACCGCGACAATAAAAATACCCGCCAGCAGTCGGACTGGAAGGACTTTTTGCAGCTTTATTTTACAAAAATCACCGTTTATACAGTAATTTTAATTTTCATTTCCTACATCGGCACCTACAATATTTTGCCTTACTGCCGCAGCGTTATACAGCCGCCTTTCGGCGATTTATCGGCCGCTGCCGTGACACTGCTTTTCATGTCGCCGTTTTTGGCGGCACTGATGGTAAGCCGTTTGGGACGCCGCGATTTGATGGCCGGTTTATGGTTTAAAAAACGCAGCAATCGCCCGCTGATACTGGTTTTAATGTTTTTAAAAGCCGCAATCGGGCTCTTTTTCATCATGCAGGTTTTCACAACCATGCTCGGTCTGCATATCATCATTGCCATTATCGCCGCACTGGTGCTGGCAAAATTCATTTACTCCTCCGATTACCTCATCGGCCGCTATTTGCAGATAGAATCGCAGTTTTTAATTAACTTAAACGCCGAAAATCTGGCTGCCGCCGCACAAAAACGTGTTTCGGCACGGCACGGCATGTGGCTTGACGAACAGTTTTACACCTGCGCCTACGAAATACAGCCGGGCTCGCCCTGGATTGGCTGGAGCATACGCCGCCTTGACGTGCACCGCAACTATAAAATTTTTGTTATCGAAATCAGCAACCAGCACGGTTACCATCCGATTCCATCCGGGCATACCGTACTGCGCACCGGCGACAAGCTGCTTATTACCGCGCCGCTGAATGTTCTGCAAACTTTTGACGCTGCAATAAAGAACATGGGGCTTGGGCTTGCCAAAATTACCGAAACGGTTACGCTGCACAAATTTCTGGAACACGAAAGCCAGGTACGCAAAAAGCATGACATGCTGCTGTGCTATGCCATGCCTGTGACATCGGCTTCGCCGCTTGCCAGAAGCACGCTGAAAAAAAGCGATACGCTTTCCAAGGGCAAATGGCTGGCGCTGGGGCTGGAGCGCGGCGATTATACCATATCCGACCCGGACGCTTCTTTTGTTATCAATAACGGCGATATTCTCTGGATTATCGGCAGCAGGCAGATGTTAAGCAGCCTGTTCCGCGATACAACGTTATAAAAAACCGCACAAAAATAACACCGCATAAACGGTGTTATTTTTTTACCCTGACGGATATTCAGTTAAAAGGTATACGTTGCCTGTACGTTAAAGCTTGCACCCTGACGTTCACCGGCATAGCCGCGCATATTCAGGTCAAAGCTCCACGGGCTGTCTGCCGAAGGCTGATAATTTAACCCTGCTTCTGCCATATAGCTGCTGCCGCGCAAACTCTGTTCCGGCACCTCCATTCCCGCAGCACGCATCCCGGCACTGCCGTTAAACTCATATTCATACGCTAAGCCGTAATAAGTACTGAACTTATTTTCCCTGTTGGCTGTAACCCTTGCGCCAATACGCAGGCGGTCACTGTTAATACTGTCAAACTCAAATTTATCATTGCCGACACTAAAATTATCTCCTTCCGTATAAGTATGGAAGAACTTTCCATACACATCAACACTGCTGTCATCACTAAGCTGTATAACCTGCCCTATGCCGATATGCGCTCCGTAATAAGCACTGCTGCTATCGTAGCCGTATTCCGCACCGCTGCCGTCATGCAGGGCATTATCCATCTCAGATTTCAGCATGCCTGCGCGAAGGCTGCTTTCGGTATAAACGCCGTGCGCATTTTCATACCTTGCGGCAACACCGCCGCCATTATATACAAGGCTGCCGTCGCCGCGGAAAAACTCGTCGTTAAATTCATTATAGGTACGGTAATTGCCGCTGCCGTTTTCGTAAAATACGCCCCAGGCAAACTCATCACCGCCGCTGAATTTTTCGGCATTGCCTGCACCGACAATCGTGCTCCAGCCGTTGATTTTAATATCGCTGTTTACATCGTACTTGCTGCGGTTGCCCTGCACTGCCGCAAAAGTTTTAATGCCATAGCTGTCATCACGGCTTAAAGCGTCCAGGCTGTCACTGATTAAATCCGTGCCCTGGTTTATAAACGCCGCTGCCACAGCTCTGTTTTCGGCAACCAGTTTTGTTTGTTTTGCCGCATGTATGCCGTTAATCTGGTAAACAAGGTCGCCGTTTTCCACTTTCGCCTCGCCGTCACCCTCAACGGCAACACCTGCCGTAAAATTACCGGATTGTATTTTGCTGCTGCTCAGTTCATTATCATCGTTTTCAGCGTGTATTAAAATCATGCTGTCATTGTCATTAATATCACTGGCATCATCAAAGTGGATATGGCTGGCGTCAATTTCCGCATCCTTCAGGCTGCTGTTTTCGCCGTCGGTTATGTTCAGCACTTTGCCGTTATCCTGCCAGGCAACTTCCTTAAACACCACATTATTAAAACCGTCCACTGTTTTTACGCTGCCGTGCCAGCCGTTAATTACAAGCGTGTTGCCGCTGCCGCTGATTTTGCCGCCGCTGCTTTCTCTGCTGCCTATGCCATGCAGTGCCGCGTTGCTGATATCGGCATTGCCGCTGACAATTACCATATTGTTATCAGCTTTCTCTGAAACCGCTGCCGCACTACTCTCACTGTTACTAACTGAAATATAAGCAGCATAAATTTTTCCATTTACTTTGGCATCACCGCTGATGCTGACAATATTGTTATCCGCATTAAACTGCGCAGTATGCATCCCCTGTAAATAAGCGCCATATACACTGTTGTTAACTACGCCTCCGGTAATGGTTACGATGTTATTATTCGCCGCAGCCTTTACACCCGCATCTTTGCCAAGTGCATTTACCCATCCGCCAACAACCGCGTAAGGCATCATTTCTTCATCCATGCCTGTTTCGCCGCCGCTTATTTTAATACCGTTGCCGGAAGACTCCGCACTGTAACCCTGCGCTATACCGCCATAAAGCGCAATAGCAGTTTTGCCGCCGGTTACATTAACTGTGTTGCCGTTTGCCGAAGCCGCTGCCTTTTTACTTGCCAGCACATATGCCGTACCGCCGTACATGTTAAACGCCTCGCCGCCCTGCATGTTAATTAAGCCGCCCTCTGCCAAAGCATCGGTCTGCTTCCAGCTGCCCGGGTCGGGAGAACCGTCCGTTACGCCGTAAACATGCCCGTAAACATCGCCGGTGTTAACTTCTGCCAGCTTGCCGTTTGCTGTACCGTCCAAATCAGCAGCCAGCACCGGCTGGGCAGCGCCTGACAAAAGCAATGCCATTACGGATGCTGCCAGTATTTTTTTGCCGTTGTTATTTAAAAAGTATTTCGCTGATTTTCTCATGTTAAACCTCCATATAAAACAAAAAAAGACATTTCCTTCTTTTACTTTGAAGGAAATGTCTTAATTAAAAAATATGTCCGACTAAGTGTTTTATTAAATTGTAAAGCATCCTCTGCTTATGTTTTAATTATACCTTATATTTTTATAAAAAGCAAATTTTTTGCAATATTTTAAAAATTATATTTTTAAGAGCCGTTAAGTGTAAGCATTGTTACACTTATATTGCTGCCAAAACAGAGTAAATTCATTTATTTTTTAATAAAAAGTTTAATAAAATTATAATAAGCATCAGTTTTCAGATAAAATCACTCAGTTTTTTCAAAGTTGACTTATTTTGTTTTTAATATTTTTGACGCAAAACTATAAAATTTTTTACAACTATTGCCATAAAAGGCAGGCAAGTATATAATATCTGTATAGTTATCCGAATAGTTTGAAAGGAGCAACAAATTTTATGGAAAAAATTTACGAAGGCAAAACAAAAACCGTTTTCAAACTTGAAAACGGCAACGTACTTTTAAAATTTAAAGATGACTGCACCGGCAAAGACGGTGTATTCGACCCGGGCGAAAACAGCATCGGCCTGACCATTGAAGGTATCGGCAAAGCTAACCTCGAAACTTCCATTCATTTCTTTGAAATTCTCAAAAAAGAAGGCGTTAAAACCCACTATGTAAGTGCTGACGTTGAAAACGCTACCATGGAAGTTCTTCCCTGCACCGTATTCGGCAAAGGCCTGGAAGTTATCTGCCGTTTGAAAGCAACCGGCAGCTTCATCCGCCGCTATGGCGATTACATTGCTGACGGCACCGCTATTGAAGGCGGCTATGTTGAAACCACTTTCAAAGATGATGCCAAAGGCGACCCGCTGGTTACCGAAGACGCACTTGTTGTACTCGGCATTATGGGTCACGAAGATTACAAGAGCCTGAAAGAACAGACCCTTAAAATTACCAAAATCGTTGCAGAAGACCTTGCTAAAATGGGCCTTGACCTGTACGACATAAAATTTGAATTTGGTTACCACAATGGCGAAGTTATCCTCATTGATGAAATTGCCAGCGGCAACATGCGCGTTTACAAAGACGGCAAATATGTTGACCCTGTAACCTTAACTTCCATTATTCTCGGCAAATAATTGAGTTAAAACTTAACGGCAGCTTTTTACGGCTGCCGTTTTTTATGCCTTACTGCAAAAATAAAGCCTGCACAATGCGTGCAGGCTTTTGTTGTTGGTTAAACTTGTTATCTTACGTTGTAGCGCAGTTCTTTTTCAATTACAGCGCCGGTTTCGGGGTTCAGCACCATTTCGCCGCGGAGTTCGGGAGTGGTGAATTTAAGCTCATATTCATACAGGCCGTCGTCCATATCGAGTTTTACTTTGTGGAAGCTGGCGTTGGGATATTCTTTGGTAACTACTGCCTGTGCGTCAGCTGCGCTCAGTACAATGTTTCTGCTGCCAAGGATGGTGCGTGCTTCCATTTTATATTCTTTTACAGACTGGGTAAGTTTGCTGATTTCTACTTCGTAGGAAGTTGCGGTTGCGTTATCGAAGAATTTGAATTCATATTCGTTAAAATCTTCCTGAGTGCCTACATGAGCTGCGCTTGCCGGTACCAGTTTAGCTGCCATGGACTGCGCGTCTGCCGAGGTGAAGGCTGCTGCAAAAGCAGTTGCGGAAATGGTTAAGGTGGTGAGAGCTGCTGCTGCGAGAGCGGTTAATTTTTTGCCGGTTAATTTCAACATTGTTGTTTCCTCCTTTATTTTAAGGTCTGTCCTTATTTGTTTTGGGGTGTTCCCTTATCTTGTCTTTATTATAACTGCCAAAGATTAAAGAAAAATTAAAACAAAAATGAAATTCAAAAATTATCTAAAATTTATGGTGTGTTATAATAATTTTATAAGGAGGTGCCTTATGCGGATTTTAATTGTTGAAGACGAACCGGATTTACTTGATGCCTTAAAAAAGCAGCTGCAAAGCAGCGGTTACAGCGTTGACGGCTGCGGTAACGGGCTTGACGCCGAAGATTATTTAAAAATGGCAACCTATGACGCGGTTGTACTTGATATTATGCTGCCCGGCATTGACGGGCTTACTTTACTGAAAAAAATGCGCGCCGAAGGCAACACTACCCATGTTTTGCTTTTAACGGCTCTCGACAGCATTGAAAATAAAGTAAACGGCCTTGATGCCGGTGCCGACGATTACCTTGTTAAGCCTTTTGCGTATGACGAGCTTCTGGCGCGCCTGCGTGTGCTTCTGCGCCGCCGCAGCGGGCAGACAACAAACGTGCTGGAATACGGCGGGCTGGTTATGGATTTAAACAGCCGCACCGTTACCCGTGACGGCACGGAAATTACCCTTTCTTCCAAGGAATTTGCCGTGCTGGAATATTTGCTGCGCAATCCCGGACGCGTGCTTTCGCGCGATAAAATAGAAAACCATGTATGGAATTACGATTTTGAAGGCGGTTCCAACGTTGTTGACGTTTACATACGTTACCTGCGCAAAAAAATAGACACCGGCTTTAACAAAAAGCTGCTGCATACTATCCGCGGCGCAGGTTACGTGCTGAGGGAAGAAAAATGAGAGCATTATCTGTTAAACAAAAAATAACCCTGTGGTATACCGGGCTTATTGTAGCAGTATTAAGCGTTATTTTTGCGGCCGTGCTTTTTGCCGCCGACGACGTACTGCTGCTTAATTTGCAGGACAAACTGGAAAACGAGGTTTACGGAAACGCCAGCAGCCTTGAACTGCGGCGCGATGGCACCCTGAGCCTTGACGAACTTGATTTTCTGCATGACGGCGTTATGCTTGCCGTTTATAATAACGACGGCACATTAATCGCCGGGCTGAACCCGGTGCAGATGCCGGATACGCCCTTCCACTCCGAGCTTTTGCAAACCGTAACCAACGGCAGCCAGACCTGGTATGTATTCGACCTGCAGCTTCGCCCCGCACGGCTTGAAAACAGCATCTGGCTGCGCGGCAGCACTTCATTAAGCAGCATTTACGCCACCCGCGATAAAATTTTATGGCAATGTGCCCTGCTCTTTCCGTTTTTAATACTGCTTTCTGCCTTTGGCGGCTACCTGATAACCAAAAAAGCCTTTCAGCCCGTAAAGCAGATTACTGCCGCCGCAGAACGCATTGGCAGCGGCAGCGATTTATCGCAGCGCATTAACCTTAACAAGGCAGACCCCGAAATAATGCAGCTGGCGCAAACCTTCGACAGCATGTTTTCGCGCCTGGAAAAATCTTTTGATGCGGAGCGCCAGTTTACGGCGGATGCTTCGCACGAACTGCGCACACCTGCGGCAGCCATCATTGCACAGGCGGAATACGCCCTAAAGCAGGCACCGCCTGCCGAAAAAGATGAAGCACTGCAAAAAATACTTGCACAGGCACGCAAAATGTCGCGCCTTTTGGCACAGCTTTTAATGCTGGCCCGTGCCGACGCCAATAAAATTCAATTTGAAATTGAAAAATTTGATTTCAGCGAAATGGCTGAAATTGTAATTGAAGAAACGCAGCAAATTGCCGGTACAAAAGAAATAACCGTCAATGCCGCTATTGACCCGGAAGTTTGCGTTGAAGGCGACCAGACGCTTTTAATGCGCCTTTTGCTGAACCTTTTGGATAATGCCGTTAAATATACGGAAAACGGCGGCAAAATTGATTTTACCCTGCATAAAGAAAAGGGCAGCGTTGTCTGCTCCGTTAAAGACACCGGCTGTGGCATTGCGCCGGAGGAACTGCCTAAAATATGGCGCCGTTTCTATCAGGCTGAAAGCAGCCACCGCAACAGCAGCGGCGCAGGGCTGGGTCTTTCCATGGTACAGTGGATTGCAAACCTGCACGGAGGCACCATAACCGCCGAAAGCACGCCCGGAGAAGGCAGTACGTTTACCTTCACCCTGCCGCTGAAGCCCGGCTGCAAAATTCAATAATAAACTTAAAAGCCGGAAGCTGTATGCTCCCGGCTCTTTTTATGCCTAAAACTTTATTGTGTTTTCCTGCCTGCGGTAAGCCAGCGCTCAATAACATTGGCTTTCTGCCCTGCCGTCCAGCTTAAATCGTCAACCGGCGTAAGCATTTTGCCCGTATACTGGCTGCGCAGCTCGTCATCTGCCGCCGCGCTTAAACTCCATACAAGCCCGTGCCCTTTTTCCGCAACAATTTCCGCCGCACGGTTCGATAACAGGTATTCTATAAATTTACCGGCCGCAGCGTTATTAGGCCCGTTCAGCACCGCCGCACCGCTGATTAAATTTTTATTGCCATCGGCAGGTATCGTTGCAAAAAGATTCTCTTCGCTGCGCTCCAACAACAGTGCCACCGAAAGCGGCACTACCGCCACGGTTTTATAACCCTGGCGCACCTCGTCAATAGTTTCCTGCAAATTAACAAAATATTCCGGGCGCTGGCGGTTAAGCTGCTCAGCATAATCCATAGCCGCGTTTTCGCCCTTCAGCTGCCATAAGGCTGTCATCATGCCATAGCCTGCGCCGCCGCTTTTAGGGTCTGCCAGCGCAAGCTCGTACTTAAGCGGTTCAGCCAGCAGCTCCGGCCAGCTTTCCGGCGCATACAGCCCCAAATAATGCAGGTTCCTTTTATTGCTTAAAAAGCCGATATGGTCAATGTACAAAGCCGTCCACAACCAGTTATTCTGACGGAATTCTGCCGGAATGGCATACGCTTCTTCAGGCTGGTAGCTTACCAAAAGCCCGCGCTCAGCGGCAAGGTAAAACTCCTCCGCCGTTCCGCCGAGCCATACATCGCTGCCAGAAGAAACAAGAAAATTAAAACGGTTTTCCGCACTTCCCGGCGGCAGCGGCACTACCTGCGTTTCTATACCGCTTGCTTTGGTAAAATCTTCTGCCAGCGCATCGGCTATATCCACCGGCATGCTTATGCAGATTTTCACCTGTTCCTTTTTTTCTGCCTCATCCTTACCGGCAGTATGCGCCGTATTCAGCACTGTTAAAATACAAAAAGCCGCAGCCATTACAGCCAAAAATTTTTTCATTCTTCAACCTCGCCAAGCTGATTTTCTTTTATTATACCACAGCCGCGCGCATAAACAAAAATCCCGGGCAGGCAAACTGTCCGGGATTTTACTTTTAAAAATCAGTCACGGTCGAAAACCATAATCTTATCGAAATCAAGGTAAACTTTTTCGCCGTCGGTAAACTCTTTCAGTTCCGCACCTTTTACGATAACGCGGATTACATGGTGTTTGCACTGTACACGGTAATCAACCGCATCGCCAAGATAGAAGCGGTGTACCAGCGTGCCTTCGATAGTACCGCTTGTGCGGGACATAGTAATGTTTTCCGGGCGCACTGCAATGGTAGCGCTGCCGGTTATGCCGCTGGTATTGGGGAAGGATACGCCGGTGCCGCTGATATATACGCGGTCGCCCTGCACTTCGCCTTCCACAAAGTTTACCAAACCGATGAAGTCGGCAACCATCTTGTTGGCGGGGTTGCGGTAAATTTCGTACGGTGTGCCGATTTGCTGAATAACGCCGCGGCTCATAACAACAACACGGTCACTCATAGTCATGGCTTCGGACTGGTCATGCGTTACATAAATAACGGTAATGCCCAGTTCCTTCTGAATAGAAGAAATTTCAAAGCGCATGCTTTCACGCAACTTGGCGTCAAGGTTGGACAAAGGTTCGTCCAAAAGCAGAAGGCCGGGGCGCATTACCAGCGCACGCGCCAGTGCAACACGCTGCTGCTGGCCGCCGGAAAGCTGATGCGGATAACGGCTGCCATACTCGTCAAGATGCACAAGTTTCAGCATTTCTGTAACTCTTGCAGCGCGTTCTTCTTTGGGAACTTTTTGAATTTTAAGCGGATATGCAACGTTTTCGGTAACAGTCATGTGCGGCCATACGGCATAAGACTGGAAAACCATGCCGATATCGCGTTTTTCTGGCGGCACGAAAGTATTTTTTATATGCGAGCTTACGCAGTGGTCGCCGATATAAATTTCACCTTCTGTCGCTCTTTCAAAGCCGGCAATCATACGCAGCGAAGTTGTTTTGCCGCAGCCGGAAGGGCCGAGGAGCGAAACAAATTCGCCGTCCTTTACGGTAAGGTCAAAATCGCTTACGGCCGTAACATCACCAAACCGTTTAAAAACATGCTCTATACGTACTTCTGACAATTTATTCCACTCCTTTTAAATACCAACATTACCCTTAGTAAGCTTGTTCAAAATAACATTGTCCACCAGAACTATCAGCAAAATAATTACCGAAAGCACGGAAGCATTCTGTGTATCGGCATAAGTCTGCAAATCGTACAGCAGTACGCCGATAGTTTTGGTATCACTGCCGTACAAAAGCAGCGACATCGTCAATTCATAAAATGACGGCATAAAGATTAAGAACCAGCCGGCGATAATTGACGGTGCAATCAGCGGCATGATGATGTCTTTGCAGGTACGCAGCCAGCTTGCGCCGGAGTTAAGAGCCGCTTCCTCCAGAGAGATATGTACCTGGCTTAAGGAAGCTGCAATAGTGCGCACGGACATCGTCATATATTTTACAAGGTAGCTGACAACCAGAATCCACATGGTGGAATACAGGTTCAGGCCAAAGTTGCCGGAGAAGGTAATAACAAGTGCCAGCGCGATAACGATACTCGGCGTGGAGCCGCCGATAATTGTCAGCATATCCGGCAGGTTGCGTCCTTTAACATTTGTTTTAACGGCAAGATAAGCGATAAACACCGAAAGAATTGTGCCGATAGTAGCGGCAATAACGCCGTATACAACGGAATTCCATACGCTTTCCATATACTGGGAGCTGGTAATAACAGGAATCCATGCATCAAAGCCAAGGTTGTCAAGAGTAATGCCCTTGGACATACTCTTTAACAGCGAAGTAAGCAAAATGGAGCCTAAAGGCAGGATAACGGCAACAAAGCCATAGAAGCCTACCGCAAAGAAAGCAGGCCATTTCCATTTGCCAAGCTCAACAATGTTCGGGCGGGTGCTTTTGCCGCTGATAGTGGTATAATCCTTGCGGCCCAGCATCCATGTCATAAAGAACAGCAGGGCATTGGCAATAAACATCAGGGAAGCTGCCAGCGACGTTGCATCGCGGATGCCTGCTTCGTCGCCCATATAAGTATAAGTAACAATACGGGTTGTCATAACTTCAATATTGCCCGGCATACCAACAATGGCAGGAATACCGAAGCAGGAGCCTGCCGCAATGAATACCAGAAGGCCGCCTGCCAGAATGGAAGGCGCCATCAGGGGCAGCGTAACGTCAATAAGAGTGCGAAGCGGCGAAGAACCTGAAACCCTTGCTGCTTCCTCCAGCGTCGGGTCCATTTTTTCCATCGCACGCGAAATAGTAATAAAAGCAAATGGAGAATAGAATAAAGTCAAAACCCAGGCCAGGCCGCCTGTGGTATAAATATCAAACGGTGCAGTCTGTAAATTAAAGATCCATTTAAACACATTGTTTAAATAACCTACGCTCGGGTTTAAAAGCTGTACCCAGGCAATAGCGCCTACATAAGGCGGAATCATATAGCTGGCAACCAAAAGCGTACGGTAGCCTCTTTTAAACGGCAGGTCGGTACGCCCAACCAGCCATGCCAGCGGAAAAGTAATAATAACGCTTGCCACCATTACAATCAGCGAAAGCTCAACAGTATTGGCAAGAGCGCGCCAGTTTACGTCCTGGCTGTAAACTTCACGGTAGTTGGCCAGCGTAAAAGAGCCGTCAACCAGAATGCTGTCATACAAAAGTACGCCCAGCGGAAAAACCACAAAATATAAAAGCAATAATACCGACAGCGAAATTACAATAAATTTGCTGTTTATTCTTTGTAAAAAGCCCACCATAACTCCTTTCTACGGCATAAGGGCCGCCCTAAAACATAATTTAAGGTTGCTTTTTATAATGGGAAAAAAGGGATCGCCACATAGCGACCCCTAAATTCCTTCACTTAATTATTTCATGCCGGATTTAGAAAGAACCGTTATTCCATAACCCTTACGCGGAACTCTTCCTTAATTTCAGCTTTGTTGTCGGCAAGTTTCTGCCAATCAACTTTTACAGCTTTATCAGAGAAGGATTTCAGTTCCGGAGCGCCTTTAGGAGGCTGTACGTCGCCGCGTACGGAGTGCATCCAGCCTTCAACAACAGCCTGCTGGCCTTCTTTGGAAAGCCACCAGTCAACCATGGCTTTAGCACCATCCGGGTTTTTGGTAGTATTGAAAATAGCAATCGGGGAAGGAATAATAACTACGCCGTCTTCAGGGTATACAACTTTCAAAGGCTCGTTTTTGGTAGCAGCCAGTTTCAGGATATTTTCTTCCAGAATCATTGCTGCTGCATATTCGCCGGTTAAAAGTTTGTTTTGAATTGCGGAATTGCCTTCTTCAACACGCATGCCGTTAGCTTTCAGCTGATCGAAATATTCCCAGCCGTATTTATCGGCAAGTGCGCCAACTGCAACAAATGCAGTACCGGAAAGCATCGGGTTAGGCATTGCAATTTTGCCTTTCCATTTCGGGTCAGTCAAATCTTTCCAGGATTTCGGAGCTTCTTCCGGAGAAAGCTTGTCGGAGTTATAAGCGATAATCATGTTGCTGATACGAACGGAAGACCATGCGCCTTTTTCGTCCTTATCGGTAATAACGTCCTTCAGGTTTGGGGAAACATAATCCAAAAGAAGGTTGTCTTTTTTAAGGGACAGGTAGTAAGAAGGTTCGGCAACCATTAAAACATCGGCGCCGATTTTTTTAGCTTTAATTTCGCCTGCCATTTTGGTCATAACTTTTTCGGTACCGCCCTGGAACCAGTCAACTTTCATGTCAGGGAAAACTTTGCTCATTGCCGGTTTGCAAACATTATCAATAATATCAGGATAAATGGAGGTATATACCATTACCTCGCCTTTCGGTCCGCCTGCTTTAGTGCCGGCTTCCTGCTTATCGCTGCCGCCGCAGCCTGCAACTGCAGCCGATAATGCCAGAACTGCCGCAGCAGTACAGAGCCATTTTGCTTTTTTCATGAGTCTCCACTCCTTTTAACGTATTTAAGATACTATTAATATTCTTCTCCCGGTTTTGTAAAATTCCTGCTTACATTAGGTAAAATGTTTTACATATTTTTAACATTTCTGTTACTTTTTGCAAATATTTTTCATATTTTCCATTACAAACGCACAATATGCTATTTTTGACCCTCAGGGACATTTTGAGTCCCTTGATAAACTGCCATAAAATTCATTTCCCACGCCGGTACATATCTGTGCTTGCGCAGATATATTTTATATTCCGGGCACAGCTGCCATAAAAGTTCCGGCAGCTCAAAAAAATCATTATCATAATGATAGGCAGCAATAAACATTTTGGGCCTGCCACTTCTAATATGCTGTTTAAGCCCTGAAAGCGCCTGCTTTTCCGCACCTTCCACATCCATTTTAATGTATGTTACAGCTTCGTTTTGCAGCAGGTTATCCATTTTTAACGCACGCACTTTGCGTTTATGTGCATTAATTAATGTAGACTGCCTGCCTCCGCTGTCGGAAAAATCAAGTTCCGTGTCTTCATCCCAAACCGCGGCTTCAACAAGCTGTACATTTTTTAACCCTTCTGCTTTTGCGCACAGTTTGCGGTAATTGCGCCGGTCTGCTTCCACCGCCGTTATTTTTTTATAGCTGCCGCCGGTAAGCTGTAAAAACTCCCGCACCGTATCGCCGTCATAGGCGCCCAAATCCAGATAGCTTTCTTCTTTGCCAAAAGTAAAAAGCTGCGTTAAATCTTCGGTTCTGTCCGTTTCGCACTGCCACAAATATTCCGGCCTGCCGCTGAGTTTATAATTAAGCACGTTTGCAAAAACTTTGCGCGACTCTTCATCTGCCAGCTTATTATACACATTTTGCAGCCTGCCGGCATATTTTTCAAGCCATGCATTTGTTACTTCTTCGCTGCCGGCATAAAGCGGCAAATGCGGCGCAAATACTGTATGCTCTGCGGCAAGCGCTTTAAAACGGCTAATAACTTCCGGCAGTTCGGAAGCAAAAGCAATTACTACCGCAAAATTTCCAAGCCGGGCTTTAATATCGCTGTAATGCTCCACCTTAAAACCACGGAAGTTCTGCCCGCGTACAAATTCATCACTGGCAAAAATTCCGGCTGCCGTCAAGCCTTCCGCCGCCATTCTGTCAAGCACGGCATCAGCGCCGTTGCCCATGCCGTACAGTACCAGCGGCAGCCCGCAGCTGCGCATATTCTGCCATACACTGTTGGTTTCTGTTATAAAATCAAGCATTGTTACCTTTTATACCTCGTTAAATATTTTGTTTTTATTGTACAACAAAACCGCGAGTGAGTATAGCTTATATGGTTAACCATTTGCATTTAATATTGTAGTTTTTTATTTACTATATTATTTTTTACTTTCCGTCTTTGATGATACTTTAATTATTCCTTATTTACTTTATTACTCATCTTCATTCTTTTGAGTGACCAAAAGAACGAAGCAAGAAAAGTCACGCGGCTGAAAAAATTTTTAACGCGGTTCTTAAGATAAAAATAAAATTTTCCACGGAACTCGCTTCGCTCAAACACCGGGAAAATTTTATTTTCTTTCTGTAAATACCGCTAAATTTTTAATGCCGCGATTACATTTAACCCGTACTTTTTTACTGCTTAATTTAGTATGTTTTGCTTTTATATCGTATTTTACAACTGCTTATTATCAAAAGATATGCAACTAATGATTTTGTACGATTAAAACTTACGGCAACATTGCTTTTGCTCATAAAAATTTACCAAAGTGCGAATTTGAACAAAACGCGACTTTCAAAAAACAGGCGAAAACTTTAAATAAAAAGGCACTTGCACCGTTTAATACAAAAGAAAATTCAATACACTAAATTAAGCAATAAAAATGTGCGGATTACGGCAAAATGCGGCATTGGATTTTTAGCAATATTTACTGAAAACAAGTGCAAAAATCGTGTTTGAGCGCAGCGAATCTCGTATTTTTGCACTTGTTATGCTAAATTATTGCGTTAAAAAATCCGCAGCCGCGGAACTTTCTTGGTTCGTTCTTTGGTTACAAAGAATGAACATGAGTAATAAACTAAATAAAAATATAATAACCTAAATTCAAAGCCCCAAAACCATCTAAACAAACCAAACATAATCTCTTGACTTAATCGTTAACCTGTTTTATATTATAGTTAACCATAATGAGAAAGAAGGTTAACCATGCGTTTTTCCGTCAGTGATATGTGCCAGACTGCTTTGCTCGCCGCTTTTATAGCCGTCAGCGGCAGCTTTAAAATTCCTTCATTAATTCCCGGCAGCGAATTTCAGCTTTCAGCGCCGGTTGCAGTTGCGGCCTGCGGTATTTTCGGCATTAAAAAATACCTTACGGCAGGTATCGCGGCTTCTGCCATCTGCCTTATTCTCGGCACGCAAAATGTTTTTAATGTGCTGATTGCGCTTTCTTTCCGCGCTGTAATTGCCGTAATGTTTGCTTTTATGGGCAGCAGCAAAGCCTTTTACATAATTGCCGGGCCTGTTGCCAGCGCTTTAAGCCGCCTTGTACTGGCTCTTTTTGTAGATAAGGCCGTTTATGCCCTTATCGCCGCCGCAGTGCCGGGAATGATTTTTACCGCCTTTGCCTCGCCGCTTATTGCCGGTATTTTAACCCGCCTGCCTGTTTTAAAACGCGCGCGTATGCCAAAGCAAACTTAAAAGCCGCGGCAGAATATTATTACTTGCCCCGCTTGGCCTATAATGTTAAAATATTAGATAGAATATTTTAACTGCAGCACGGAGGTCTTGATTATGATTTTGCAGGAATCAGGCGAAATGTATTTGGAAACGATTCTGCAATTACAGCAGAAACAGGGTAAAGTGCGTGCCATTGATGTGGCAGAACAGATGAATTTTACTAAAGCCAGCGTCAGCCGTGCCATGAGTATTTTAAAACGCGAAAACTTTATTCTGGTGGAAGCAGGCGGCAATATTGTGCTTACCGATGCCGGCCTTGCCAAAGCACAGGAAGTGCTTGAACGCCATAAAGTGCTTACCCGTTTCTTTGCCGAACATATCGGCGTACCTGCTGACATTGCCGAACATGATGCCTGCCGCATTGAACATGTAATCAGCCCGGAAACTTTTGAAGGCATAAAAAAACATCTGGCTGAATGCAGCATTAAAACCAAATAAAAAACACCATCAGGCGGATATCAGAACCTTTCTGTCGCGGCAGAAAGGTTTTTTTATAAAATTTAAAGGAGTGAATCTTTTGCAGAAAACATTTAACCCCCTTTTTGCTGCCGATACCGGAGCAGGCTACAAATTAAGCAACGAAGTAAAAACGGCAACCCCTTCCCTTCTTGACGCCGCACAAATTGGCGTATGCGTTTACGAAAACCCCGAACTTTCAGCTTTGCCGGATAAAGACGCCATTCTTGTTACAAGCTTTGGCACTACTTATAAAGAAACGCGCCGCCGCACCATTAATGCGGTTTTTGAAGAAATAAAAGCCGCCTGCCCGGGCGTAAAAGCCGAACTTGCCTTTACCTCCCATATTGTTATTGAACGCATTAAAAAGAATGAAGGCATAACTTACCCGACACCGGAAGAAGCGCTTGAAGCACTGCATAAAGAGGGCTATACCCGCGTTGCCATCTGCTCGCTGGATATTATTCCCGGCATTGAATACGCTTATAAAACTTTTGTTTTTAACCGTTATAAAACCCTGTTTAAAAAAATGTCGCTTGGCACGCCGCTGATGTACTGGATGGGCCAGGAAGACCAGCGTGACGATATTAAAGACACCATGCAGGCTTTAAGCACGCAGTTCCCGCAGCCTGCACCCGCAAGCGCCGTTCTTCTTCTGGCGCACGGCACGCCGCACCCGGCCAATGCTTATTATTCGGTAATGCAAAACCGCCTCAACGAACTTGGTTTTGACAACGCCTATATTTATTCCGTAGAAGGCTGGCCGCACCTTGATACCGTTATTCCGCTTTTAAAAGCGAAAGATATTAAGGAAATTACCATTATGCCCGCCATGATGGTTGCAGGTGACCATGCCAATAACGATATGGCAGGTAACGATAAAGATTCGCACAAAACCATTTTGGAAAGCTGCGGCTTTAAAGTAACGCCTTATCTGCACGGCATGGGCGAAAACGAAAACATCCGCCGCCTGTTTGTTGCCCGCGCTTTGGAAGCCTGGCAGAAATTAACTGCGGAATAAAGTTTTTGTTTTCAGCGTTTAATATATAAGCTGCACTTATAAACTTAACAATTTATTGATATTTTAAAAATTTTCTGTAAATTTATAGTTTTTTTGCTTGCCTTTGCCTGCGGTTTTAGCTTATACTGTAATTAGTTCTAACTATAAAAAGAGAGGATGATTAGATGGGTATTGTAATTTCCGCACTTGTAACATTTTGGGTAGGCTTTCTTATCTATAAAAAATATAAGCCGCAGCCCGTACTTTTTCTGGGCGGCATGATTTTGATGTACATTGCCGTGCTTTGCGGTTACGGCACAATCCTGCCGGAAAAAGCATCTACCGGTTCCTGGTTCTTCGACGCATTTGAATTTATGCGCAAAACCATGAGCTCCAACGCTGCAGGCCTCGGCCTTAACATTATGTCCGTAGGCGCATTTGCACGTTATATGGACCGCATCGGCGCTTCCCGCTCACTGGTACGCTTAACCATTAAACCGCTGCTGGCATTAAAATCCCCTTACCTTGTACTTTCCGGCACCTGGGTTGTCGGCATGTTAATCGGCCTCTGCATCAACAGTGCATCCGGCCTTGCCATGCTTTTAATGGTAACTATGTTCCCGATTCTTATCGGCCTCGGCGTAAGCCGCCTTGCCGCTACGGCAGCAGTTGCCTCCACCCTGTGCTTCGACTGGAGCCCGAGTGATACCGGTACTATTCTTTCGGCAACCACCGCCGGCGTAGACCCCGTACTGTACTGGACCAACTATCAGGTTCCTATTGTTATGGTAGCTTTTGTAGTTGTAGGTGCGCTGCATTACTTTACCCAGAAATACATGGATAAACGCATGGGCCATGTTGTTAAACCGATGGAAGTTGAAAAAGCAGAAGAAAACCCTGCCGATTCCGCTCCGCTGTGGTATGCAGTTCTGCCTGTAATTCCTCTGAGCCTTATTCTTTCCTTCAGCTCCCTGTGGATTACCACCATTAAAATGAACATCGTTATGGCTATGTTCATCGGCCTGTTCATCGGTGCCTGCTGCGAATTTGCACGCTGGCGCGACGGCAAAAAAGTATTTGCCGATATCCAGACCTTCTTCGACGGCCTCGGCATGCAGATGGCCAACGTAATTACCCTTATTATTGCAGGCCAGACCTTCGCACAGGGCCTGCTCTCCATGGGCACTATCGACAGCCTTATCGAAGGCAGCAAAACCCTGGGCTTCGGCCCGATGGCAATGATGCTGGTAATGGTTTCTATTATCGTATTCAGCTCCATCGTTATGGGCAGCGGCAACGCTCCGTTCTTTGCCTTTGCGGCACTTACCCCTGCTGTTGCGGCACATACGGGCCTGCATCCTGTGCTCATGCTTCTGCCGATGCACTTTGCAGCATCCATTGCACGTACCTGCTCCCCGATTACGGCAGTTATCGTTGTATCTTCCGGCATGGGCAACGTTTCGAGTTTCGACCTTGTTAAACGTACCTTCATTCCGATGTGCGGCGCTTTGGCTGTAACTCTCGGCATGACCTTCTACTATTACTACGCTGGAATTTAATAAGTTTAATTTCAATAGCTGCTGCTTCTGCGGCAGCTATTTGTTTTTAAGAAAGGACTGATACAATGTTTATCTGCGATTGCCACTGCGATACTTTAACAGAACTCTACAATAAAAACGCTTCGCTATACGAAAACGAACAGCACTTTGATATTAAACGCCAGATTGCCCTTGGCGGCGGCCTGCAATTCTGCGCTATTTACGTACCTACCGAAGTTTTCCGCTATCAGGGCGGCCTGCGTTATACCCTGTGCCTGCTTGATAAATACAACCAGGAAATAAAAAAACTGCACGAAAACGGCATTGATGTGCTGCACGTACGTACCGCCGAAGACGCAGGCAATGTGTTGAAACACAAAGCGGCAACCCTGCTTGCCATTGAAGAAGGCGGCGCCATTGACGGCAGCCTGGAAGCACTGCGCTGCCTGTACGAACTTGGCGTGCGTGCCATGACGCTTACCTGGAGCAACCGCAACGACATTGCCGACGGCATTAACGAAGAAGCCACCGGCAGCGGGCTGACTCTTTTCGGCAAACAGGTTGTAGCAGAAATGAACCGACTTGGTATGCTGGTAGATGTTTCCCACATTTCCACAGCAGGTTTCTGGAGTGTTATTGAAACAAGCACCAAGCCGATTATCGCCACTCATTCCAATGCCAAAAGCCTTTGCTCCCACCCTCGCAACCTTAACGATGAACAGATTAAGGCACTGGCACAAAACGGCGGCCTTGCCGGCATTACCTTTGCAGGGCAGTTTCTTGAAGAAGACTGGCGCAATGCCTGCATAGAAAGCGTGTATAAGCATATCGACTACATGCTGAACCTCATCGGCAATGATGACCATATCGGCTTTGGCAGCGATTTTGACGGCATTTCCCATCCGCCCTATAATATTCAGGGCGTACAGGATTACAAACCGCTTGTAGAGCATTTAAGCAAATATTACAGCGATGAAACCATCAATAAAATTACCCACCAAAACGTAATTAACCTTCTGCAAAAGGTACTGTAAAAACTTTAAGCGCAGCTTAAAAATCGGCTGCGCTTTTTTACTTGCCTGAAGTGCACTTTAACATGCTATAATTATTACAGCAGTAAAATTCAAGGAGGAATTTACAATGAAGGTTCTTTTAATAAACGGCAGCCCCAAAGCTGAACGCTGCACTTTTACCGCACTCAGCGAAGTTGCCAAAACCTTGGAAGCGGAAGGAATCGAAACGGAAATCGTCCATATCGGCAATCAGGCAATCCGCGGCTGCATTGACTGCCGTGCCTGCAAAAAGAACGGCAAATGCGTTTTTAATGATATTGTAAACGAAGTTGCACCAAAATTTGCCGAATGTGACGGGCTGGTTGTAGGCACACCTGTTTATTATGCTTCTGCCAACGGCAATTTAATCAGCTTTTTGGACAGGCTCTTTTTCAGCACTCCGTTTGATAAGAGCATGAAAGTAGGCGCTGCCGTTGTATCCGCACGCCGCGGCGGCTGCTCTGCCACCTTTGACGAACTCAACAAATACTTCACCATTGTCGGCATGCCGGTTGCCTCCAGCCAGTACTGGAACAGCGTACACGGCTTTACGCCGGAGGATGTGCGCAAAGACGAAGAAGGTCTGCAAACCATGCGTACGCTTGGCAAAAACATGGCATTTTTAATTAAAAGCATTGCCCTGGGCAAAGAAAAATACGGCCTGCCTGAACGCGAGCCGCAGATTTTAACCAACTTTATTGATTAGTTTTGCTTATAAATTAAAATACTTATAAAAAACGGCAGAGTTTTTAAAACCCTGCCGTTATTTTTATTTTTCAGATGCCAGCCACGCAATCTGCGCTGCCATTTCGCCGCATTTGTAAAAATCTTCCAATTTCAGGTATTCTTCGCCGGTATGGCAATTAAAATAACCAACCGCAATGCCTACGGTTTCAATGCCGTTAGCGTTAAAGTGGTTAGCATCCATACCACCGCCGCTCTTTTCAAATTTAGGCTCAACGCCGCATTTTTGCAGGGCTTTGGCAGTAAGTGCCGCCGGTCTGCTGCTTTCATTCAGGCAAAAGGCTTTGTAAAGCACGTCCGAAGAATAATCTACTTTAACGCCGTATTCTTTTTCAATTACAGGCACTGCATCTGCATATTTTTTAAGCAGCGCTTCAAATTCACCGGCATCAGTACTGCGCATTTCACCGTTTACTTCGGCATAATCGCATACAATGTTCAGTGCCGGGCCGCCTGCATGCACCGAAGCAATATTTGCCGTGGAGTTTGCGCTCTGCCTGTTATCCGGAATAGCCAGTATCAAGGCTGCTGCTGCGCGGATGGCGTTAATGCCCTTTTCCGGAGCTTCGCCTGCGTGGGAGGCTTTGCCGTGAATTTTATAGCAGTAGCTGCATTTGGCCGGAGCCTGAATGGCAATACCGCCGATATCGCCTTCAGCATCAAAAACATAACCGCTTTTAGCGCGGAATTTGCTGAAATCAAAATGCCTGCCGCCTAAAATGCCAAATTCTTCGCAGACAGAAAAGGCCACTTCAATATCGCCATGAGGCTTATCGGAAGCTTTTAATTTGCGGAGCGCCTCCAATATAATGCACAGGCCGGCAACGTCATCAGCAGCCAAAATCGTACTGCCGTCGGTATGCACAATGCCCTTTTCCTCATCAACAATCGGTTTAATGGCACCGTTATTGGCAACACGGTCCATATGCGCAGAAAAAAGCAGCGGCTCACAATCTGCCGTGCCGCGCAGCACTGCCCTTATATTGCCGGCATTGCCGCCGATTTTGGCACCGGTGTCTTCTTCCGTAACCTCCAGCCCCAGCGCTTCCAGTTTGGCTTTAAGCACATCAGCAATCTGCCTTTCATTACGGGAGTTTACCGGAATCTGCACCAGCTCCAGAAATTCATCCAGCATTTGTTTGTTTTCCATACAGCACCTCCAACGAATATTTATTTTAGTTTAAAACCCAAATTTTTACGCGCCAGCAGCCTTAAAAAGTAATGGTAGCTGGCAAACAAAAATATAGAAGACCCAACCCAGGCAATCGGGCTGGCATAGCATACGCCGGTATAACCGTAATCAATAGTTAAGTACGAGGCCGCCGCAGAACGCAGAAGCAGTTCCACCACGCCTGAAAGCATAGGAATCATTGAAATGCCCATGCCCTGTACCGAGTTGCGGTAAATAAAAATCTGGCTTAAAAAGAAATAAAACGGTACGCTTAAATGCAGATACTGCTTGGCTTCTGCCATAACCTTCGGGCTTGGGTTATCCAGAAAGATGCCAATCATTTCCTGCCCGAAGAAATACATTATAACTGCTGCAAACAGGCTGAAAGCCAGCGATAACTGCGAGCATTTCTTTACGCCGCGGCTTATCCTGCCAAACTTGCGCGCGCCGAAATTCTGCGCCGTATATACGGCCATGGCAAGCCCGAATGAAAGCATCGGCTGCAAGGCCAGCTGTTCAATGCGCATGGCGGATGTAAAAGCGGCAATGGTTTCGGAACCGAACTGATTGCAAATAGCCTGAATAATAATCATGCCAAGTCCAAGCACCGAAAACTGCACTGCCATCGGCAGGCCCATGCGGATATGTTCCCACGCAAAATGGCTGTCCCATTTAAAATCTCTTAAACGAACATGCAGCACCGGAAACTTTTTGGCAATATAAATTATGCACAGCAGCCCGGAAAAGCCCTGCGCCACTACAAGTGCCAGCGCGCTTCCCGGCACGCCCCAGCCAAAGTTGATAATGAATACCAGCGCCAGAACAATGTTGAGCAGCGTGGCCACAATTAAAAAGTACAGCGGTGTTTTGCTGTCGCCAAGCGAGCGCAGAATGTTGGAAAGCATGTTATAGGCCATCATAAAAATCAGGCCGTAAACGATAATCATAACATAGCTTTTGGCGTCCGCATAAAGCTCCGGCGGTATGTTCATAAGCGCCAGCACAGGGTCAATAAACATTACCGCTGCGGCCATCATTATAATTACAAACATTGTGCAAAGCATGGTTGACATTGCCGCACTCCGGCGCACGCCGTCCAAATCTCCCGCACCGAAAAGCTGCCCCGTAACAACACTGAAGCCGCCGCTCATGCCCAGCGTTAAAATTACCAGCATCATAAAAAGCGGTGCTGTTGCGCCTACAGCTGCCAGTGCGTTAACGCCTATGGTACGCCCAACTATAATTATATCGGCGATATTGTACAGCTGCTGAAAAACGTTGCCGATTAACAACGGTATCATAAAAGGTATTATTAATTTCAGCGGTTCGCCTTCCGTCATATTTTTCATAAGTATCCCTGCCTGTATATTAATCAGTCAGACTTATTAGTCAGCATGTTCATTGTAACATCTTTTTAAATAATAAACAATCTATTTTATTATTCGCCTATAATCAGGCTTTTACCTTCCATTTGTCAAAAAAATGCAGGTAGGTTTCATATAAATAAATTATTCTGCCTGCCAAGACAGCAGCCGCCACCGTGCCAAGCCCAACGCCGTGCAAACCGCCAAACTCCATAAAGGCAATAATAATGGCAAGCGTAACAAGTGAAATATCAAAGCAGTTTTTAATAAGGCTGAAACTTTTATGGCTTACAAATGCCAGTACATTTACCAGGCCTTCACCGGCTGCCAGAAAAATTTTGGCACGCACTTCCAAAAATACGCCGAAGGCGAGAATAACCACGCTTGCAAGGCAGGCTATCCAGCGTTCAAGAAGCGTATCCGGGTTGTAATCCTGCAAAACCCACATAAAAAAATCTATGCTGTTTCCGAAAGGAATGGTAACTATTACCTGTCCCATCAGTTCGCGCCAGTAAAAAGCACGCAGTAAAAGCGGCTGTACGGCAACAAAAAGCAAATTCATTGCTATGGTTAAAAAACCAACGCTGAACGGCGTACAAAGGCTTAAAACCCAGGGTACGCTCGATATCGGCGACGTACCTAAATTAGCCTTACACGACAGTGCTATGCCGAAAGTCATTGCAGCAATGCCGCAGATAAACATAATAATCCTCGCTTTAAAATGCTGTTCTGTATTCAAAATATATCTTCCCCCTAAAAAAAATACATTTGCAAATTTTTTTACGCTGCCCAAATAAAAAAAGACGATAGCTCGTCTTTTTTTACAGCCACATAATATTCGTCAGCTTTTTAATCAGCCTTTTACTACGGTATTCGTCAGTTTGCCGATGCCTTCAATTTCCACCGTAACAACATCGCCTGGTACCATCGGCCCGCAGCCCATCGGCGTGCCCGTCAGCACCAAATCACCGGCATCCAGCGTCATGCTCTCGGAGATATAACTTAAAATTTCATACGGGTTATATACCATATCGCTTGTACGGCCGTTTTGTTTAAGTTCACCGTTTAAATATGTTTTAATGCTTAAGTCAGTCGGGTCAAGGTCTGTTTCAAGCCACGGGCCCAACGGACAGAAAGTATCAAAGGATTTGCTGCGCAGCCACTGCACATCGTCAAGCTGCAAATCACGGGCGGTTACATCGTTGGCGCAGGTATAGCCCAAAATATAATCCTTTACATCTTCCGGTTTTACGTTGCGCATACGTTTTTTTATAACTACGCCCAGTTCGGCTTCATAAACCACTTCTTTGCTCTGCCAGGGATATACTATCGCAGCGCCGTCACCGATAATTGTATGTGCCGCCTTACTGAACAGCATCGGTTCTTTCGGTACTTCGGCATGAAACTCCTCAGCATGACTGCGGTAGTTAAAACCAACGCAAATTATCTGTTTAGGCACACAGGGCGCTAAAAGTTTAACATCTTCCAAACGGAAAACTTCATCTGTTATACGCCAGAAAGTTTCCAGGCTGCCATAAACAGTTCTTACTACATCTCCGTCAATAAAACCTATTCTTTTGTTGCCATTCGCTTCAAAACGTATACATTTCATTTAAAAAATCATCCTTTGCATTTTTCGTTGTTCAAAATAAACCGGAATCAGCCCTGCCGCTTCCGCTATTTCCCGGGCAATATCAAGGCGCCTGCCTACATGTTCTTTATAATGGGCATCACTGCCAAGGGTAACATACCTGCCGCCCAGTTCGCGGAATCTTTTATATAAAACAAGCAAAGAATTAACCGCGTCAGAACTGTCGAGCCTGCGTGTATTAATTTCTATTGCCTTGTCCATTGTTATCAGCATTTTAAAAACTTCATCAAATAAATCCGGCACTTCTGCGTAAACCAGTTCTTTATCGTCGTAAGGCATATAACGGCACATATAATCTATGTGGGCAAAGCTGTCAAAATTATCATGCAGCTTAAGGTTTGCAAGCGTTGCCAGCAGAAATTCCTCTACAGCTTCCTGTTTGGTTTTTCCGGCGTATGTTTTTTCTTCATATAAATCACGCCTGTTCACACAGTGCATAGACCCCAGAATAAAATCGAAAGGATATTTTCTGCCAAGCAGATTATCGTTAGCGGCAGTTTCTTCCTGCATGCCCACCTCAATTCCCAGCAGCAGTTTTTTGCTGCGGTATGGGCCAAGCTGCTTAAAATAATCTTCAATGTCAAAAACAAAAGCCTCCGGGTTGGTAGGATAATCCTCATCCCAGTGTTCGGTAATAATTATGCCAAGGTTTTGCTGTAAGGCAGCGGCTTTTGCTTCTTCAGCAGACATTTTGGAATCTATGGAATACTGGCAGTGCATATGTGTATCAAAAATCATTTTCAAACCTCGTGTTTACTATTATACCATATCTATATAAAATTTTTAAAATTACTCAACATTTTACCTAAATATAATATTTTGCCTTTTCGCCGTTATATCCATATAAATCGTTTATAACTGTATTTTTGCGTCAATGCTTATCAGAATATTAATTTTGCTTTTTATGCGCCTTAAAAGCGATTTAAACACATGAAATTTTCAGAACAAAATTTTACGGCAATACCTTTTTTTCTTCTTCGGAAAGATTATATGTTGATTTGCCGTTTTCAATCGGTTTTGCGTAAGTGCGGTTGTCTTCCCTGCCGTAAATGCTTGAAAGCACCACGCCGTTATTATTTTCATCAAGCAAAGATAAGGAATAGCTTAAATCACTGCCTGTGTCGGCAAAAGCATTATACCGCATAAGTTTTACCTTCTGAACGCAGCCTTTCATCTGTTCGCGCATTGCTTGCTGGTTTTCTTCAAGTGCCTGCATCTCTGCTTTGGCATCACGCACTTCCGTTAAAGTTTTGGTTAAAAGTTCGTCCCAGTTAACATTATCGCCCTGGGTAAAAAAGTCATATTTTTCTTTGAGCTCCTGCAACTCTTTTTTCTGGCCTTTATACATTACATATAACATTATCACCAATGCCAGTAAAACTATAATCACAAGCAGCAAGTAATTTTGCAGCACTAAATTGATATTCTCCAAAATATTACCTCCGTTTTAAATAAATATGTATGCCAGCAGCCAAGCAATAAATATTGCCGGCAGCTGATTCGAAATGCGTATTTCCAATATTTTCAGCATATTTATGCCGATGGCAGTTATTAAAACGCCGCCGCAGGCAGTTATTTCATTTAAAACCGCTTCCGTCATTACCGTCTGTAAAAAAGCAGCCAGCAAAGTTAAGCAGCCCTGATAAATAAATACACTGAATGCAGAAAACGCTACGCCTATACCAAGGTTAGCAGTTAAAATTACCGAAATAATACCGTCAAGCGTTGCTTTGGCATATAAAATTGTAGGGTCCTGCTTTAACCCGTCCTGCAAAGCTCCGACAACGGCCATTGCACCAATGCAGAAAATAAGCGTAGATGATATAAACCCGCGCGCAAGCTGCGCTGCAAAGCTGCCGTCCTTTCCATGGTACACCTTGGAAGCTATCCAGCTGCCAAATTTCTGTAAATTGCCTTCAATATCAAAATATTCGCCAATAATTGAACCTATTACAAGGCTAACCACAACTATTACAATATTAGCTGTTTTAAAAGCCATTTGCAGCCCTATTACCACAATACACAGCGCAACACCCTGCATAATGGTCTGCTGCCATTTTTCAGGCAGCCCCCTGCGTAAAACTATCCCGGCCAGTGCTCCGCATATAATTGCTGCCGCATTGGCAATTGTACCCAGGCCGCTCATAATAAGCTCATGCCTTTTATTACCCCGCTCATCTTTTCACCCTCATAAACATATTAAACTGTAAACTTTTCTCTTTTAATTTTGTTCTGCTTTGGCTGCTGCTCCAGCAGCTCATAAATCCTCTCCAAATCTTCGGCAGAATAATATTCAATTTCTATTTTACCCTGTTTTTCGTTTTTAGGCACAATTTTTACTTTTGTTCCCAAAAGTTCAATCAAACGGTTCTGAAAATCTCTGCAATAAATGCTGATTTCCGTCTTTTTATTTTTGCGGGTTGTTTTTTCTTTTTTAGTTTTTTCAGCATCATTTTCAAATGTAATTTCTTCGCCGTTTTTTATTTTCTTAACAATTTCTTCCACTGCTCTTGCAGAAAGCCCCTGCTCTGCAATTATCTGAGCAAGTTTTTCCTGTTCCTGTGCGTTTTCCAACGATAACAGCGGCCTTACCTGCCCCATCGTTAACGTTTCACGTGAAACTGCTTCGCGCACAGACGCCGGTAAATTTAAAAGCCTTAAAATATTGGTAACCGCTGTACGGCTGCGGCCGATTTTTTTTGCCGCCTGCTCCTGATTAAAGCCAAATTCATTCATTAAGCGTTTAATGCCTTCAGCTTCTTCAATGGCATTCAGATCATGGCGCTGAATGTTTTCAACAATGGCAATTTCTGCCATTTTAGCGTTATCGTATTCGCGTACAATAACCGGTACAGTTTTTAGTTTGGCAGTTTTAGCAGCACGCCAGCGTCTTTCACCGGCTACAATTTCATATTTGGCACCGTTTTTTCTAACTATTAATGGCTGAATTACGCCATGTTCTTTAATACTCTCAGTAAGCTCTGCAAGCTTATCGGCATCAAAAGTTTTGCGCGGCTGAAGCGGATTAGGAATTATATCGCTTACATTAATTTCTATTTCCTTTTCATGAGGCTGTACTTCTTCAACCGGCGCAATGGTTTCATTATCCGTAAAAATTGCGCCAAGCCCCTTGCCCAAACCTTTTTTATTCATCGCCAAGTACCTCCGCGGCAAGTTCCATATATACCTGAGCGCCTTTGGATTTAGGGTCATAAACTATAACAGGTTGCCCATGGCTAGGCGCTTCGCTTAAACGTACATTACGGGGAATAATTGTATTATACATTTTAGTATTAAAATATTTGCGTACCTCCCCAACAACATCGCTTGATAAATTGGTACGCTGGTCGAACATGGTCATCAAAACACCTTCCAGCTTTAATGCCGGGTTAAGGTTGCGCTGCACAAGTTTAATGGTATTCATTAACTGGCTTACACCTTCAAGAGCATAAAATTCACACTGAATAGGTACAAGCACAGAATTGGCAGCCGTTAAGGCATTAATGGTTAAAAGCCCTAAAGAAGGCGGGCAGTCAATTAAAACATAATCATAATCATGTTTTACGCGTTCCAGCGCATTCTTTAAGCGTCCTTCTCTGTTCATAAGGCTTACGAGTTCAATTTCCGCACCGGCAAGCTGAATAGTTGCCGGAATTACATCCAGATTTTCATAATCGCTGTGCAGAAGTACATCTTTCATCATTACATCATTAATTAAGGTATCATATATACATTTTTTTATATCGCGCTTATCAAAACCAAGACCACTGGTGGCATTGCCCTGCGGGTCGGCATCAAGCATTAAAACTTTACGGCCCTTCTGCGCCAGGCAGGCTGCAAGGTTAACGGCAGTTGTTGTTTTGCCTACACCACCCTTTTGATTTGCGATTGCAATTACTTTTACCAAACTACTCACCTCATAAAAACTCACTAAAACTTTCTTAATAATTTTATCACATTTTCACAACCAAACATATAGAAAAGCAAAAAGTTTTTTAGTTTCACGTGAAACATTTATTGCATTACTTGCCGTAAGAAAAAATTTAAAATATAATAGCAAAGAAAGGAGTTTAAATATGGATATAAAATCAGTTAACAAAGAGGATTACGATAAAATTTATACTTTTGTAGAAGAAGCCTTTAAAACTGCGGAAGTAAGCGACGGAACAGAACAGGATTTTGTTTTGGAGCTGCGTAAAAGCAGCAATTACGTGCCGGAACTGGAATTTGCCGCTTATGATAAAAATATTCTTATCGGGCATATAATGCTTACCAAATAAAATTTAAAAAGCAATAAATCGGTTAAAGCAATTCTTGTCGCGCCGCTCAGCGTAAAAAAAGAATACCGCAACTGCGGCGTAGGTACATCATTAATGAAATACGCTTTAAACGAAGCCGTAAAACAGTGCTTTAATGCGGCTTTTATAATAGGCAGCCCCTTATATTACAAGCGCTTTGGTTTTAATGAAACAAACTCTTATAATATAAAAAATATCAGCGAAGTTCCCGATAAATTTGTTATGGCATGTGAGCTTGTACCGGAAACATTTAAAAATATTAATGGCGAAATAAAAATAGTATAATTCAGAAAATAAAAAATGCGGCTAAGCCGCATTTTTTATTTTAACTTGCAAACATCAACCCACCCGGAAAAATGGTCGGTATTCTTTTCAAGTTCCGGTATCGTCAGCTTAATAGCGCTGTTGGAACTTCCGCAAGCCGGATAAACAAATTCAAAACGTTTCAAAGATTCATCAAGAAAAACTTTTACGCCTTCATTAACAGCAAAGGGGCAAACACCGTCAACCGCATGACCAATTAATTGTTCCGCCTCTGCGGCAGGCAGCATTTTTGCTTTAACGCCAAAATGCATTTTATATTTATGATTGTCAATTTTAACGTCACCAGGCGCAACAATTAAAATTACATCATCATGAACCAAAAAAGAAAGTGTTTTGGCAATCAGGCAGCCGTCACAGTTTAAGGCTTTGGCTGCAAGTTCAACCGTCGCACTGGAAACATCAAATTCCAAAATCTGGTCTTCCATGCCGCGTGCGGCAAAATATTTTCTTACTTTTTCAATTGACAACTTAACCCCTCCATTAAATGCGTACCATATCACGCGAAATAGCGGCAATATTTTCAGCTCCACACATTTTCATGGTATCTTCAAGTTCACCGGCAAGTTTCTCAATATAAACTTTAACGCCTTCTTCTGCCCCACCATAAACAGCAGTTACAAACGGACGGGCAATTACAACCCCGTCAGCGCCAAGCGCCAGAGCTTTAAAAATATCAACGCCGCTGCGGATACCGCCGTCTACAAGTACTTTCATACCCCCGCCTACTGCATGGCAGATTTCTTCCAATACTTCTGCCGTTGCAGAACACTGGTCAAGGACCCTGCCGCCATGATTGGAAACTATAATGGCAGCAGCACCGGCAGCATGAGCTTTAAGCGCTCCGCGTACTGTCATAACGCCTTTAACAATAAAAGGAATACCGGCAGCTTTTACTATTTCAGCAAGTTCTTCAACAGATTTGCTGCCTGCAGGCGGCTGCATATTTTTTAAAAACGGCAGCCCAGCGGCATCAACATCCATTGCAACGGCAAAAGCGCCGCTTTTTTTAACAAGCTGCAATTTTTCTTCTACAAGCGGCAAATTCCATGGTTTAACAGTCGGTATACCGGCTCCGCCGGCAGCGGCAATCGCCTCACAGGCGCTAACCATTACCTTTTCATCAAGCCCGTCGCCTGTAAAAGCGGCAATACCGTTTTCTGCGCAGGCAGAAACCAGAATTTTATTATAAGTAAGCTCGTCATAAGCATTGCCGTAATGCAGGCCGATAGCACCTACCGGGCCGGCAAAAAAAGGATAACTGAACTTGCGCCCAAAAAGATGCACAGACATATCAACCGGTTTATTTTCATGCAGAGTATCCATCTGCACACGGATATCCTGCCATTTTTGATAGTTGCGGATTGCAGTATCCCCCACGCCTTTAGCACCGGGGCCGGGAATAGTATTACGGCAGGCAAGACCGTTGCATACAGGGCAAGCCTTACATTTAGCAGTATCTATGCATGCACGTGCATTTTGCAAAACATCATTATAATTCATAACCATACCTCCATAAAGCAGCTTTGTATTCTATTTTACTATATTTATAAACAAAAAGCATTAATAAAATCAAAGAAAACTCCGGCTTGATAAACCGGAGTTTAAAATTTATTTTACTTTAACTTTGCCGCTGTTCCATGCTTCGGCAGCCTGTTTGTAAGATGTATACTCATCGGTAGTTGCGCTGCATGAAGTGCAGATAACTTTATTCAGAGTATCATGCTTAAAGGTGCCCATGGTAACAAATTTTGCAGTTTTCTTACCGCATAACGGGCAGTTTTTAAGTTCGATTGGTTTGTAATCGCCGCCGCTGACTTTTTTAAACATGTAGAAAAAAACTCCGGCAGCAATACCTGCAATTACGGCATACATCATCATATCACCCATACACAACTCACCCCTTAATTAAATTTATAAAAGCGTTCCTTGTTTTTATTGTACCATATCTTCATCTAACAGTATAATAAAATTTCAAATTCTGGCAAAATAAAAACAGAAACTATTTTCAGTTTCTGTTTTAAACATAAATAACAACATTATCCACAGTGTTAATTATTTTTGGCAATATTCGGCTTTTTGGTATTTTTTATGCGCAAGGTTACAATAACATCATCACCGTCAACTTCCTGCTTGATTTGCGCAGGAATACCGGCATCATTGATAGTGCTGACAATCTTTTTTACACTGTTTAAATAAATTCTTACATCATTAACAATAATCAGGCGTTTTTTCGGCTTCGGAGCTTCGTCTGCCAGGAATTTAGCGATATATTCATCCGTTTGTTTTACATTCCAGCCATTTTTTAAAATCAGTTTTAAAACCTGTTCCTGCTGCTCTTTGTTTTTTAATTTTAAAAGCGCCCTGCCGTGTCTTTCGGTAAGCTGCTTTTCTTTTAAAACAGTTCTGATTTCCGGAGGAAGGTTTAACAAACGCAGTTTATTGGCAATGGTAGACTGCTTTTTGCCAACGCGCAAAGCCATTGCTTCCTGCGTAAGGTTAAACTGCGTCATCAGTTTTTCATAGCCTTCTGCTTCTTCCAGATAATGTAAATCTTCGCGCTGCAGGTTTTCAATCAAAGCAATTTCCGCACTCTGCTGCTTTGTATAACTGCTTACAATAACAGGAACATCTTTCAGCCCGGCCAATTTGGAAGCGCGCAGCCTGCGTTCGCCTGCAATAAGCACGTATTCACCGTTATCGCTTCTGGCTACAAGCAGCGGCTGCAAAACACCATATTCAGCAATGGAAGCTGCAAGGTCGTCAAGGGCATCTTCTTCAAAATCCTTACGCGGCTGATACGGATTGGGCACAATTTTTTCAACCGGGATACGTTCTACCTTAATTTCACTGCTGAAATGTTTAATAACAGAACTGCTTTCTTTTTCTGTTTGTAAAATTTTAAAACCATCTTCAACAAACATTGGCTAACCTCCATTATTCCAAAGGATGTTTTTCCGGTAAACCAGCCTTGCGCGGATAAGCCTTCGGCGAAGGCTTTACTTTTTTTATGGCAACAACTGCCCTGCCGTCATCAAGCCCGGGAAGTTCTACCTGAAGTGCCGAAACTAATTTGCCGCCCAATATATTCAGCGCTTTGGCAGCATCATTAATTTCTTCTTTGTATTTTGAACCCTTTAAAGCTATAAACATGCCGCCGGTTTTAACAAGCGGCAGGCAATATTCAGCAAGTACCGATAACCTTGCTACTGCACGTGCCGTTACAATATCATATTTTTCGCGGTGAGCGGCATTTTTTCCTGCATCTTCAGCACGCAAGTGCACACATTCAATATTCTGCAGCTGCAAAGCTTCAATAACATTCTGCAAAAAATTCAGCCTTTTGGCAAGCGAATCTATTAAAACCACTTTTAAGGAAGGGCAGAAAATTTTAAGCGGTATTCCTGGAAAACCGGCACCAGTACCTACATCTGCCAAAACTTTTCCCGGGAAATAAGTATCGTAAGCCATTAAAGAATCAACAAAATGCTTTACGGCAACGTCCTGCGGCTCGGTAAGTGCGGTAAGGTTCATTACCTTGTTCGTTTCAATAAGCATTTTGTAATAAGTATCAAACTGTTCAAGCTGGATTGGCGTAAGGTTAAAACCGGCCTTGCCAGCGGCTTCATCAAGTATTTTTATAAATTCACTCATTATCCTGCTCCCTGCGGCGCTTTACTTCCAGAACAATCATCAAGACATTTATATCTGCCGGTGATACACCTGAAATACGGGAGGCCTGCCCGATAGAAACGGGTTTAATCTTGGCCAATTTTTCGGCAGCTTCCGAAGAAAGCTCCTTTATTGCATGGTAATCAATATCCTGCGGTATTAATTTGTTTTCCAGTTTCAGCGCACGTTCAACTTCCTGTTTCTGCTTGTTTATATACCCTTCATACTTGGCAAAAATTTCAGCCTGTTCGGCAACAACTTCCGGCAGTTCAGGCAAAGCAAATTCTGCTGCCAGTTTTTTATAAGTAACATCACCGCGGCGCAAAAGGTCTAATAAAGTCATGCCCGGCCTAACCGGAGCAGTACCTATATTTTTAATTTTCTGTTCGGTTTCGGCATTAGGGGCCACATTAGATGTGCTGAGCTGATGAATAATCCGCTCCAGCAAAGTGCGTTTGGCTGTAAATTTTTCGTAGCGCTCATCATTTACAAGACCAATGCTGCGACCTTTTTCCGTTAAGCGCAAATCGGCATTATCCTGCCTTAACAAAAGGCGGTACTCCGCGCGCGAAGTCATCATCCTATAAGGCTCATTGGTTCCCTTGGTAACAAGGTCATCAATCAAAACGCCGATATAAGCATCGCTTCTGCCTAAAATAAAAGGCTCCTGCCTGTTAATTTTGCGCATGGCGTTAATACCGGCAATCAGTCCCTGTGCCGCCGCTTCTTCATAACCGCTTGTGCCGTTGGACTGCCCTGCCGAAAATAAACCGCTGATGCCTTTATGCTCCAGCGAAGCCTTTAATTGCAGCGGGTCGAGGCAGTCATAATCAATGGCATAACCTGCACGCATCATACGGCAGTTTTCAAGCCCGGGTATCGTCTGCATAAATTTCAGCTGCACATCTGCCGGCAGCGAGCTCGACATTCCCTGAACGTACATTTCGTTGGTACGCAGGCCTTCCGGCTCTATAAACAGCTGATGGCGCTCTTTATTTGCAAAACGCACAATTTTAGATTCTATCGAAGGGCAGTAACGTGGCCCTACGCCTTCAATCATACCGTTGAACATACCTGATAAATGCAGGTTGTCACGAATGATTTTATGCGTTTTTTCATTGGTATAAGTAAGCCAGCACGGCACCTGGCTGCGCTCTGTAATGCTGCTGATAAAAGAAAAATTGCGCATTTTGCTGTCGCCGCTCTGTATTTCCATCTTGCTGTAATCAAGGCTGCGGGCGTCGATACGTGCCGGAGTGCCTGTTTTAAAGCGCATTAATTCCAGTCCGTTTTCCAGCAGCGACTGAGATAATTTATTGGCGCTGCGCAAACCGTTAGGGCCAGATTCATAATTCACCTGGCCGTAAACAATACGGGCACGCAAATAAGTGCCGGTTGCAAGAATTACGCATTTGGCTTCAAAAACTTCCCCGGTTTCCGCCTCTACCCCAACTACTTCTCCATTACTTACAAGCAGTTTGTCAATCATCAGCTGTTTAACATCAAGCCTGTCCTGATTTTCAACAGTCTGTTTCATAATGGTATGGTAAAAAGGCTTGTCTTCCTGCGCACGCAAAGCCTGCACGGCATAGCCCTTGCCGGTATTTAAAAGGCGCATCTGTATGCAGGCCTTATCGGCAGCTATGCCCATTTCACCGCCAAGCGCATCAATTTCACGCACCAAATGCCCTTTGGCAGGGCCGCCAACCGAAGGATTACACGGCATTAAAGCAATATTATCCATTGATAGAGTTGCCAGCAGCGTTTTACCGCCAAGGCGAGCCGCAGCCAAAGCCGCTTCTACACCGGCGTGGCCGGCACCGACAACAATTACATCGTAATTATCAGTAATGTACATATTTTCACCTGCAAAATTATTTACCGATACAGAATTTAGAAAAGATTTCGTTTATTATTTCATCACGCACAGTATCACCGGTTATTTCACCAAGAAAACCGGCCGCATTGCGCAAATCAATCATTATGCAGTCATAAGGCATTTGTGCTTCGGCAGCACTAAGCGCATCCTGCATGCTTGCCAGGCTGTTTTTAAGCAAATTTTCATGGCGGGCATTCTGAACATAAATACCGTCGCCCAAATGTTTATCACTGCCATAAACAAATTTTTGCAGCCAGCCGGTAAAAACATCAAGACCCGCACCTGTTTTGGCAGAAAGTTCAATAACGGGCGCATTTTTAAATTCACCGGTTAAACTGTTCTTTATATTTGCGCTGCCCAAATCGCTCTTATTGATAATTATAACATAACTGCGGCCTTTAACTAATTCCAGTATTTCAAAATCTTCTTCAGTCAAAGGTGCAGAACCGTCGAGCACAACAATGGCGAGTTCTGCTTCATTCAGTATACGGCGGCTTTTTTCAACGCCAATGCGTTCAACATAATCTTCCGTTTCCCTTATACCGGCAGTATCAGCCAGTACAATGGGAATTCCGCCCAATAAAAACTGTTCTTCAATAACGTCTCTCGTAGTACCGGCATATTCGGAAACAATAGCCCTGTCTTCTTTTAAAAGGCAGTTTAAAAAGCTCGATTTGCCGACATTAGGCTTACCGATAATAGCCACGCGCAAACCTTCACGCAAAATTTTGCCGGTATGGGCATTGGCTAAAAGTTTGTTAACTCCTTCTGCCGTTTTATTTACGGAATCCAAAACAGAAGCAAAAGTCATTTCTTCAATATCGTCTTCCGGATAATCAATAACCGCTTCCAAATTTACAATTACATCAAGCAGTTCTTTTCTTAACCCGCGCACCTCTGAAGAAAGCTGCCCTTCCTGCTGGCGTACTGCAACCTTCAGGGCCGCATCACTGCGGGATTTTATAATATCCATTACGGCTTCAGCCTGAACAAGGTCAATACGGCCGTTCAAAAAAGCACGCTTGGTAAATTCACCTGGCTCGGCCGGGCGCGCACCTGCGGCATAGCTTAACGATAAAATTTTCTGCAAAGAACGTACACCGCCATGGCACTGAATTTCCACAACATCTTCTGCCGTATAGGAATGAGGTCCGCGCATATAAACGGACATTACTTCGTCAACCATGCTGCCATCTGCATCATATACATGGCCGTAAACCAAAGTATTTACAGGATAATCAGCCAGTTTTCTGCCGGAGGCTGCCTTAAAAATTGCCTCCCCTGCAGCAAGGGCGTTTTCCCCGCTGATGCGGATAATACCGATAGCTCCTTCACCCAAAGCCGTACAAACAGCACTGATGGTTTCTTCCTGATATTGTTTTGCTGTATTTTCCATAATCTGTTCTCCAAAAGAAAAACCCAGTACAAACGACTGGGTTTAAAATTAAGAAAATTATTTTTTTAATTCAATTACAACGCGGCGGTACGGTTCTTCACCTTCGCTGAGCGTAGTAATACGGCGGTCGTTTTGTAATGCTACATGAATAATTTTTCTTTCATGAGGATTCATCGGCTCAAGCACAACACGTTCGCCGGTACGTTTAACCTTATCGGCAAGGCGCAGTGCCAGGCGATTTAAAGTTTCAACGCGGCGTTCGCGGTAATCTTCAATATCAATTACGATTCTGATGCGCTCAGCAGAATTCTTGTTGGCAACAAGATTGGTAAGATACTGTAAAGAATCAAGCGTCTGGCCATGTTTGCCGATTAAAATGCCCATATCGGAACCATGAAGTTTAAAAGTAACCATGCCTTCATTTTTGTTGATAAATTTCTCCATTACAACTTCAATGCGCATGGCATTAAAAATCTTCTGCAAAAATTCTTTGGCGGCTTCAACAGCAGCTTCTTCAATAACATGTTCGCGCACTGCGGGTTTTACTTCTTCTTTTTTGGCAACTTCCCTTGCAGCGGCAGCTTCCTGTTTGCCTGCTTTATAATCTTCTTTAATGCTGTCCACTGTTTCGTCTACAATATCACCGATTTTTCTGGCAGCATCTTTTAAGGTAACCCTGATTTTGGCTTTTTTGGCAAATAAACCAAAAATACCGTTTTTAGCTTCTTCTATAACTTCAACATTAACTTTATCGGCAGTGGTTTTCAGTTCAGCCAATGCGTCATTTAAAGCATCTTCCACGGTTTTACCGGTTTTTTCAATAAAATCCATCTTTAAAATCTCCCTTTATTTCTTTTGTCCTCTTTCCATAAAAAGCTGCTGGCCAATCTGCATAATGTTCATTACAACCCAGTACAGTACAAGGCCTGTCGGGAAGCTGATGCTGATATAACCGATAAACAGAGGCATGCCGTAAAGCATAACCTGATTTTGCGTGATGGAAGTATCAGGCATCGTCATTTTAGACTGAAGGAAAGTAGTTAATGCAGACAATACCGGCAAAACAGCATAGGCATACATTTCCGGGCCGCCGGCAGACATAAATTCGCTCAGGCTTCTGGAAATATCAAGCCCCATGAACAAAGGGGAACCTGCATACTGGAAATCACGGATGCCGTAGAAAATACCGATAAGGATAGGCATTTGAATTAAAAGCGGCAGGCAGCCTGCCAGAGGATTAACGCCTTCGGATTTATAAAGCTGTGCCAATGCTTCGTTGGCTTTCATTTTATCGCCTTTATATTTTTCCTGAATGGCTTTCATTTTAGGCTGAAGGCGCTGCATGGCTTTCATCGACTGAATCTGCTTTTTGGTAAGCGGATAAGTTGCCATCTTTACAATAACAGTTAAAAGAATAATGGCAAAGCCGTAGTTTGCAAAACCAAACGATGCGCTGATATTATAAAGAATAGTAATTGCTTCCTGTACAAGACTGCTTAAAAAGTCCAAATTTTTCAACTCCCTGATTTGATATATGTATTGCAATACATAAATTTCGGCTTAATCAACCGGGTCATATCCCCCGGGGTGGAACGGATGGCATTTTAAAATACGCTTTAACGCCAGCCAGCTTCCTTTAACGGCGCCTTTTTTCCGTACAGCTTCCAAAGCATACTGTGAACAGGTAGGATAAAACCGGCACCGCGGAGGGAACATCGGCGAAATAAATATCTGATAAAAACGGATTAACAGAATAATAACCGTTTTCATATTCTCACCTTTACTTTAATATACCTGCCCTTTTGGCCAAACGCATAAAAATCCTGTCATAAGTATAAATGTCGGCAGCAATAAGTTTTTTGCGCGCTACCCAGATAATATGGATTGAATCCTTAAGCTCGCTGCGCCTGTGGCGGAAAACTTCACGCATCAGCCGCTTTACCCTGTTGCGTACAACAGCATTGCCCATTTTTTTGCCGACAGCAAAACCGATTTTTATATTTTTTTCATCATTTGCCAATACGTACATTACAGACATGGAATCGACTACCGACCTGCCTGTCTTATAAACAATCTGAAAAGCATTTTTCGATTTAATTCTGTTTTCTTTTTTAAAAGAAAAATCACTGTCTGTTTTCAAATTATGCATATACACCTGCCCGCATTGAAAAAATAGGCCGTATGAGCGGCCTATTTATAATATTATGCAGACAATTTCTTTCTGCCTCTTGCACGTCTTCTTTTTAAAACCTGACGTCCGCCCAAAGTTTTCATTCTTTCTCTGAAACCATGGGTTCTTTTCCTTCTAAGGTTATTCGGTTGAAAAGTACGTTTCATGAACTGCTACCTCCTTACTATTAACGGTTTTATCAAATTCTCTATTTTAATGAATTGATAGCTGATAAAATTATATTAGATAGTACGTTAAGTGTCAAGAATAAAGAATACGTTAAAACAAAGTTTTTCAAGAATTTTGCGCATAAAACCGGTTAACGGCAGTAATTTTATTAAAAAAACAAAGCAATTGATAATAAACGACAATTTTGTTAAAATAAAGTGATAGACATATTGCAGAAAAATCAGCAAAAATTAAAAATAATTCAGTGGAAAGGACTATCAATAATGAATTCCTATAATGTTTCGGAAATATGGGAACAACTGCTTCAGAGGCTGAAAAATTCTGTCAGCGAAACAGTTTACAATACTATTATCAGCCCTGCAGTACCGCTTTCGGCAACAGACACAGTTTTCATAATCGGCGTTAACAATAATTTTTTAAAAAAATGGCTGGAAGAAAATTACAAACCCATTATCGAAAATCTGCTTGCTGAAATAACCGGTAAGGAATTCAGCCTGCAGATAGAAAACCTTGATTTTACGGCCGCGCCGGTACAAAAGCAGGCTCCAAAGGAAGAACCGCCTGCCCCTGCCCCGCAGCCGGTAAAAGCAGAAGTTCAGGCACCGGCACAGCCAGCAAAACCGCCCGAATATACCGGCAGCTATGTTCAGCCGGTCCTTTTTGAAGAACAGTTTCCCAGTAATTTAAATGTAAAATATACTTTTGACACTTTTGTTATAGGCAACTCCAACCGTTTTGCCTATGCAGCGGCGCAGGCAGTAGCAGCCAAACCCGGCATTGCCTATAACCCGCTTTTCATTTACGGCGGCGTCGGCCTTGGCAAAACCCACTTAATGCATGCCATCGGCAACCAGATTAAAAAAAATAAGCCTGATGCCAAAGTGCTTTATATTTCCAGCGAAAAGTTTCTTAATGAAATCGTTACTTCCATTGAAAAAAGAACAATGGAAAATTTTAAAAACAAATACCGTAAAATAGACTGCCTCATTATAGACGATATTCAGTTTCTGGAAAAACGTGAACGTACCCTGGAAGAATTTTTCCATACCTTTAATGCGCTTTACGAAGAAAACAAACAAATTATTATTTCCAGCGACAGGCTGCCCAAACATATCAAAAATATTGAAGACCGCCTGCGTTCCCGTTTTGAATGCGGCCTGATGGCCGACATACAGTCGCCTGACCTTGAAACAAGAATTGCAATTTTACGCAAAAAAGCGGAACTTGAAGGCATTGAAATTCCCCATGACGTTATAACGCTTGTTGCCTCGAGCATTACCACAAACATCAGGGAAATTGAAGGCGCCTATACCAAAATAGTTGCTTATGCCGGCCTTATGAGCATGCCCATAACCGTTGAACTTGCCAGAAACATTCTTGACGAAATGGGAGCCACCGTTCAGAGCAGGCAAATAACTTATGAAGCCATTAATGAAGCAACGGCTGCATATTTTAAAATCAAGCCTGATGAGTTATTTACCAAAAAACGTACTCAAAGCATTGCCACGGCAAGGCATATTGCCATGTATCTCTGCCGCGAGCTGATAGATTTATCCTATCCGCGCATCGGCGAAATTTATGGCGGGCGTGACCACAGCACCGTTATCCATGCTTATGATAAAATCAACGCCCAGCGTAAAAAAGACCCGACAATAGAAAAAGCTATTGTTTATTTAACCGAGCAGCTTAACCAGTAATAAAGTTTTCAACAATTATCTGTGGAAAATGTGTTTAAACCTGTTGATAACTTGTTAAAAATTAAAATCAGAAAACGAAAAGTTTATAACGTTAAAAGTTATGAACAGTTTTCCACACATTATAAACAGGCGCTAAAATGTGATTTTACAGCGGCTTTACATAATTTCCACATATCCACACTTACTACTATAACTACTACTAATTATTTTAAATCTATATAGTTATTATAAAATAATGGAGGTCTGCATAACATGAAATTTACATGCTCAACAACAAGCCTGAACAAAGCAATTCAAACTGTACAGCGAGCCATTTCTTCCAAACCGACCGCTCCGATTTTTTCCGGCATCCATATCATTGCTGCCGAAAATATTTTATATGTGCAGGCCATGGACTTAAATATGGCAATTTCCTGTACCGTGGAAAGCAATACCGAAGCCAACGGCGAAATTGTTGTTTCTGCCAAACATTTTTCTGAACTGATGCGCAAGCTCCCTGGAGAAACCGTTACCATCATCAAAAATAAAGAAGAAAAAACTATTTCCGTAAAATCGGCAAAATCCGATTTTCAGCTACTGTTAATGAATGAAGACGATTATCCCAAATTCCCTGAGTTTAATCCCGAAAAACAGATTGTGCTGGAAGACGAAAAAATAAAGGAGCTTATTAAAAAGACTATTTTCTCCTGCTCTACCGATGAAGCAAGGCCTTTGTTTACAGGTATTCTTGTGGAAATAAGCGATGGCAAAATTACCTTTGTCGGTACAAATACGCACAGGCTTGCCATTAAGAGCATGCCCTATGCTTCCGATGAGGATATGTCCATCATTATTCCTTCCAGGGTTCTGTCGGAAATTGCCCGCAACCTGAACAGCGACATTCCGCAGGAGATTAAGATTTCTCTTTTGAACAATCAGATTATGGTTGTAATAGACCAGGTAGTAATTGTTTCAAGGCTTATTGAAGGTAAATTTCCTGATTACAGACGTGTTATTCCCCCTTCTTTTAATACCAAAACCAGGTTTAATGTTAAAGAACTGGCAGGCGCTGTTGAAAGGGTTGCCCTGTTTTCGAGCGACGGCGATTACAGCATTATAAAAGTAAGCGTCGGCTATACGGAAATTATTATCAGTTCCAGCAGCCCTGATGTAGGCAAAGGCCGTGAAGATATTCAGTGCCGTACCGAAGGCGATGGACTGAACGTAGCTTTTAATTCCAAGTATATACTTGATATTTTAAAGAATCTTTCCGACGAAGAAGCCATTATGGAGCTGAATAATTCCTTAAGCCCCGTATGCATTAAGCCGGTAGGCGAAGAAAATTATATTTATATTGTTACTCCGGTAAGGGTTGTGTTCTGATATGGAAAAACTTGCGGTACAGATTGAAACGGAATATATAACTTTAACTAATCTTTTAAAATATGCCGGTGTTGTAATGAGCGGCGGGCAGGCGCACGAACTTATTGAAGCAGGCTTTGTAAGCCTTAACGGGCAGACGGTACTGGAAAAACGCAAAAAAATCCGTGCCGGTGATGAAGTAACTGTTAAAGGCATGGCAGCTATTACTGTAAGCAATGAAAATTAAAGGTTTATATCTGCATAATTTCAGAAATTACGGTTTGTGCAGCCTGCAGTTTCCGGCAATGGTAAATATTTTTTACGGCAAAAATGCCCAGGGCAAAACCAACCTGCTGGAAGCAATTTTTTATGCTGCTTTCGGCATGTCGCACCGGACTTTTCAGGAAGATGACCTGTTCGGTGACGGACGGCGTGAAATGGCCGTAAAAGCTGATTTTACGAGTTTTGATTCTGATTACGAAATAAAAATCAAGCGTTATGAGCAAAACGGGCGCATAAAAAAAGAACTTTTGCTTGATAATGTGATTATCAGGGCGAAAGAACATTATGGTACTTTAAATACGGTAATGTTTTCGCCGGAAGATTTGCAGCTTATAAAGGGAGAGCCTCAGCTGCGCAGGCGCTTTTTTGACATGCAGATTGCCCAGACCGACAAGGCTTATTATGAACTGCTGGTAAAATATAACCGCCTTTTGCAGCAGCGCAACAGGCTTTTAAAAGAAATACGCGATAATAACGGCGATAAGGTACAGCTGAATTTATGGAATAACGAACTGAGTGCCTCTGCCGCACGCATCATAAAAAAACGGCTGGCTGCGCTTGAAGAACTGCTGGTTATTGCTTCCGGCATTTATGCTTCCATTGCCGGCGGCAGCGAAAGCATGCTGATTAACTACGCTTTGAAAACCAGTAATGATTTTATTCTGCAGCAGAGTGATAAAAGTGAAAGCGAGTGGCAGGAGTTTTATTTAAAAGAACTGCATGAGCGGCAGTCTCTGGATATTCTGCGCGGAAATACAAGTATTGGCCCGCACCGTGACGATTTATTCTTTTATGTCAGCGGTAAGCTGCTGAAAGCCTTCGGTTCACAGGGGCAGCAGCGCAGCGCGGCACTGGCTTTAAAACTTGCCCAGCTTGAATATGTGAAAAACAATAACGGTGAATATCCTGTGCTTCTGCTTGATGACGTAATGAGCGAGCTTGATTCAGAACGCCGCACGCATCTTTTGAAATTTATCGACGGCAGGGTGCAGACTTTTATTACGGTTAATGACAAGCATTTAATACCTGATTTAAACAATAATGCTTATTTTTATATTGAAAACGGAAAGGTAATGCAGGGCTGATGGATAATGTGGAGCAGATTTTGCTGAAAATGCTTCCTGGCAAGGAAGAACGCGATATCTATACTGTTTTTTACCTGCAAAGCAAGTGGAAAAGCATTTGCGGCGAAAATGTTGCCAGGCATTCCAAGCCCGTGAAGCTGGAAAACAAAGTTTTATATATTAATACCGACAGTTCCGTATGGTCAAATCATCTGCTTTTAATGAAAAAGCAGTTTTTAAAAAATATTAACGGAGTTTTAAAAAAACGTTCCGTCGGAGATTTAAAATTTTTTAATGGCAGCGTTGATAACGAGTTTTTAAAAGACTCTGCTTCTGAAAATAAGCCTGAAAAAATTGAACTGCAGGAAGAAGAACGGCAAAAAATTTCTGCATTGGCAGGAAACGTAAAAAATACCGGTTTGCAGCTTAAACTGATGGCTTTTAAGGCCGCTGCTTTAAAACGCGAAAAAGCTCTTTTAAAAAAGGGCGGCAAAAAATGCAGCCGCTGCGGCGCCGTTATTAACGGAAAAGGCAATTTATGTACCGTATGCAGCCGTTATGAACAGGAAAAACTGCATGATGAACTGGTAAAATTTTTATTGACGGAGCCGTGGTCTGATTACGAAAATTGTAAAAAAACGCTGAATTGTGATAAAATATTGTATGACAGTGTTAAAAATCATCTGCGGCAGCATTATTATGCCAAAGTTGCGGATGAAACTGCCAGCGGCAGTGAAAAAATGCTGGCTGTTATTTTTAAAACAGGAAAAACTCCTGACTTGATTGACGATAAAACATATCAGAATGTTTTAAATAATTTGCGGAGGAAATAGCATGTATTTACATTTGGGTTCTGATTTTGTTATTAAAAATACTGATATTATCGCTATTTTTAATATCAGAAACCAGAAAAACAATGTATTTAAAAATTATCTGCAAAAGCAGTGTGAAAAACATAAATACGAGGTTATAGATTTATCGGAAAACGGTGAATATTCCAGCTGTATACTTACTGACGATAAAATTTATCTTTCCGGTATTTCGGCGCTTACGCTGAAAAAGCGTGCGGAAGATGATTTTGGCATTGAAGTTTATAACCGCGACAGGGATAATTGATGGAGGTAAAGATGTCCGTTTTAGAAGAAGCAACAGAAGTAAAAGGTCAGTACGGCGCGAGCCAGATTCAGGTTCTTGAAGGGCTTGAAGCGGTACGCAAGCGTCCGAGTATGTATATTGGCAGCATTTCCGGCAGGGGCCTGCACCATCTGGTGTATGAAGTTATAGATAATAGTATCGACGAGGCTCTGGCCGGTTATTGTTCTTTAATTGAGGTTGTTATTCATCATGACAACAGCATTACCGTTAAAGATAACGGGCGCGGTATTCCTGTTGATATGCATAAAGTAGGCAAACCTGCAGTTGAAGTTGTTATGACGATACTGCATGCCGGCGGTAAATTCGGCGACGGCGGCTATAAGGTTTCCGGCGGCCTGCACGGTGTAGGTGTTTCCTGCGTAAATGCCTTAAGCGAACATATGGAAGTTGAAGTGCGCCGCGGCGGAAAAGTTTACGGCATTGAGTTTGCACGCGGCAAAACGGTGGTTCCTCTGTATGAAAAAGGCACTACCGAAGAAACCGGTACTACCGTGCATTTTAAACCGGATGCCGAAATATTTACCGAGCTTGTTTACAGTTATGAAACTTTGAGAATCCGCATCCGCGAGCTGGCCTTTTTGAATAAGGGCGTAAAAATTATTTTAAGCGACGAGCGCAGCGGCAAAACCGAAACCTTCCATTACGAAGGCGGCATTATCGAGTTTGTAAGATACGTTGACGAAAACAAGGATAAAATTAACGAAGAACCGATTTACATTGAAGGCATTAAGGAAAACAATATTGTAGAAGTGGCAATACAGTATTGCGATACTTACAATGAAAATATTTTTACTTTTGTAAATAATATTAATACCGAAGAAGGCGGCACGCATTTAAGCGGCTTTAAACAGGCGCTTACGCGTACCATTAACGATTATGCCCGCAAAATCGGCACGCTGAAGGAAAATGACGATAATTTAAGTGGCGATGACGTGCGCGAAGGCATTACTGCCGTTATCAGCATAAAGGTGCCGGAACCTCAGTTTGAGGGCCAGACGAAAACAAAACTCGGCAACAGCGAAATCCGCCCCATTGTTGATAATATGGTCAGCGAAGGGCTGGCAGAATTTTTTGAAGAAAATCCTGCTGTTGCCAAGAAAATCGTGGAAAAATCGATTATTTCCGCACGCGCAAGGCTGGCGGCACGCAAGGCAAGAGAACTTACCAGACGCAAAAATGCGCTTGAAATAAGCAGCCTGCCCGGTAAACTTGCCGACTGCCAGAGTAAAGATGCCGCAGAAACGGAAATTTACCTTGTCGAAGGTGATTCCGCAGGCGGCAGTGCCAAGCAGGGACGCGACAGACGTTTTCAGGCAATACTTCCTTTGCGCGGTAAAATTTTGAATGTAGAAAAAGCACGTCTTGATAAAATTTTAAGCAGCGAAGAAATCCGCAATATGATTACAGCTTTCGGCTGCGGCATTGGCGAAGAATTTGATATTAATAAAGCCCGTTACGGCAAAATTATTATTATGACAGATGCCGACGTCGACGGCGCCCATATCCGCACACTGCTTTTAACATTCTTTTACCGCTATATGCAGCCGCTGATTAAGGAAGGGCATGTGTTTATTGCCCAGCCGCCGCTGTATCTGGTACGTAAAGGGCAGAAGCATATGTATGCTTACAGTGATGACGAGCTGCAGAAAGTGCTTGACGAAGTTGGCCGCGATAATAACCCTTATGTGCAGCGCTATAAAGGCCTTGGCGAAATGAACCCGGAACAGCTGTGGGAAACAACCATGAATCCGGAAGCACGCACTGTTTTGCAGGTACATCTGGAAGATGCCGCAGAGGCAGACGCAATTTTCTCCGTACTTATGGGCGACAAGGTTGAGCCGCGACGCCAGTTTATCGAGCAGAATGCCGGCAAGGTACGTAATCTTGATTTGTAATAAGGTGAAATGTAATGAAAATAAGAAAAAATTTATCTGATGAGGATATGTTAAAAGGCTACGAGGAAGAAGTAAGCTTTGAAAATGCTGTTTACGGCGATGAGCCTGTAAAAAATAAAAAAATAAAAACATCTAAAAATGCAGGCGGCAAAGAAATTCTGCTGCCGGAAGAAGCTCTTGAAAAATTAAACCGTTATCTGCTTGAATTAAGTATGGACTGGTTTAAAAATACCAAAGGCGAAGCAAACTGGAAAGTTTATAAAGAAAACGGTCAGATTATTATTAAACCTGCCGCAGCCAAAAAGAAATCCTGATGGAATTAAATTTAACTTTACCGCAGGGAAATTTTGTATTAAAGAACAGTGCTGAAAAAGAGGATTTTGTTATCGCCGCAGCCGGTGGCAGAAAACCTGAACTTTCATGGTTTAAAAAAGCTGTTTGCGGAAGAAAAATTTACTGCGCCGACAGAGGTATAGAAATATGCTTTGACGCAGGCTTTAAGCCTGAATTATTGTGCGGTGATGTTGACAGTACCGCTCCGGCATATTTACAGAAAGCAAAAGATGAAAAAATAAAAGCATTGTTGTTTAATCCTGCCAAAGACGATACCGACTTGCAGCTTCTTTTAAACAATTTGCCTTTAAAAAATAATTTGCTTATTACGGGAATTTGGGGCGGGCGTTTTGACCATCTGTACAGCAATGTCTTTTCACTGTGCTCTTATAAAAAAAGAACTAATACAGCAGTAATAATGGCTGATGAGCAGGAACTGATGGTTTTGTTAGCAGCAGGCGAAAGTCTTGAATTTACTGCTTGCGATGATTTTAAAGCGCTTTCGCTGATACCGCTTGAAAACAGCTGCGTAAGTTTAAGCGGAACAAGATGGCCGCTAAAAAAAGCAGAACTTTTAACAAGTTACCCTTATGCCGTAAGCAACGAAATTACTTCTGAAGTTGTAAAAATGAGCTGCCACAGCGGTTTTGCTGGTTTTTATTTAAAAACCGCAGGTAGAGAACTGCTGTAAGAGGTATTTGTAAAATATGGAAAATCTTGATTTATTTAATATAGTTTTATTTGTTGTCACCGGTTTTGTAGCCGCATTTATTGATTCTACCGTTGGCGGTGGCGGGCTGATTTCAGTGCCTGCACTTTTAACGTCAGGGCTGCCAGTAAGCATGGTGCTTGGAACCAATAAACTTGCTGCGAGTATGGGTGCCGTTACAAGCGTAATTTCATTCTGGCGTTCCGGCAATATAAATAAAAAACTGGTTATATCCCTGGTGCCAATGTCAATGATAGGTTCTGTGTGCGGCGCTTATACGGTGCATTTGCTGCCGCAGGATTTTATGCGCAACCTGGTTGTAATTATGCTTGTGCTGATTGCAGCTTATACTTACAGTCATAAAGAATGGGGCAATTTTCAAAGCCGTACCGATTTTAGTTTCTGGGCACTGATCGGGGCATTTTTAATGGCTCTTGGCATGGGCTTTTATGACGGTTTTTTCGGACCAGGTACGGGAACGTTTTTAATTTTCGGTTTTTTATTTTTGGGATGCGATTTTGTTACGGCAGCTGGCAACGGCAAAGCGCTTAATACGGCCAGTAATCTTGCCGGGCTGGCAACCTTTATTTTTAACGGTTCCGTGGTATGGGTTTATGGTATTATTATGGGCCTAAGCATGATAGCTGGCGCATACTTTGGAACAAAAATGGCAATAAAACATGGGGCTGCTTATGTAAGGCCATTATTTTTAACGGTAACAACGCTTTTAATAGGCAAACAGATATATGACATTTTCTTTAAGTAATTGCTGAGGTGATATTGTGGAATTAGAAACAGGAGCAGGTAAGGTTTTACCCGTTTATATCGAAGAAGAAATGCAGAAATCATATATTGATTATGCAATGAGCGTTATTGTACAGAGGGCCCTGCCTGATGTGCGTGACGGTTTAAAACCTGTACACAGGCGTATTTTATATGCTATGCAGGAAGCCGGCATGGCTTCCAACAAACCTTATAAAAAATCCGCCCGTATTGTCGGTGAAGTTTTAGGTAAATACCATCCTCATGGTGATAAGGCTGTTTATGATGCCATTGTACGCCTTGCGCAGGATTTTTCCACCCGTTATCTGATGGTTGACGGCCACGGCAACTTCGGCAGCGTGGACGGCGACAGCGCTGCGGCAATGCGTTATACGGAAGTTCGCATGACCAAAATTGCCGAAACCATGCTGGAAGATATTGAAAAAGAAACGGTAGATTTTGTTCCCAACTATGATGAATCTTTAAAAGAACCGAGCGTACTGCCTGCCAAAGTGCCTGCGCTTTTAATTAACGGCAGCGCCGGTATTGCGGTAGGCATGGCAACCAATATTCCTCCCCATAATCTGGGTGAAGTTGTTGACGGCCTTGTTATGCTCATTGATAATCCTGATGTGGAAGTTCCGCAGCTGATGACTGCCATTAAAGGGCCTGATTTTCCGACCGGTGCAATAATTCTGGGTACTGAAGGCATTAAAAATGCTTATAATACCGGACGCGGCATTGTTAAAATCCGCGCGCGCGCAGAAATTGAGCCGATGCAGAAAGGCAAGCACCGCATTGTTGTAACTGAAATTCCTTACCAGGTTAATAAGGCACGCCTTATTGAAGGAATTGCCCAGCTTGTAAAGGACGGCGTTATTGAAGGCATTACCGATTTGCGTGATGAATCTGACCGCCGCGGCATGCGTGTGGTAATTGAACTGAAAAGTGACGCCGTGCCTGATGTTGTGCTGAACCAGCTTTATAAGCATACCCAGCTGCAGACAAGCTTCGGTATTATTATGCTGGCACTTGTTAACGGACATCCGCGTATTCTTAATTTAAAACAGATTTTAAATTATTATCTGGAACATCAGAAAGACGTTATTACCCGCCGTACAAGATATGAACTCGGCAAGGCCAAAGAACGCGCCCATATTTTGGAAGGCTTGAAAATAGCGCTTGACCATCTTGATGAAGTAATCAACACTATCCGCAGCAGCGCCAATGCCGATACCGCCAAAGCTGCGCTGATGGAAAAATTCAGCCTCAGCCAGCGCCAGGCACAGGCCATTTTGGATATGCGCCTGCAAAGGCTGACCGGTTTGGAGCGCAAAAAGATTGATGATGAATATATAGATGTTTTGGAAACCATTGACTGGCTGGAGAGTGTTTTGGCAGACGAACATAAAGTTTTGGGCATTATAAAAGAAGATTTGCTTGAAATGAAGAAAAAGTTCGGTGACGCACGCCGTACTGAACTTTCTGTTGATTCTTCCTCCATGGAAATTGAAGACTTAATTGCCGAAGAAGATATTGTTATTACCATCAGCCATCAGGGATATATCAAACGCCAGACGCTGGATAATTTCCGCAGCCAGAAACGCGGCGGCGTGGGCAAAACCGGCGGCAGCGGCAAGAAAAACGATGATTGTGCAGAGCATTTGTTCCTTTCCACCACGCATCATAATATTTTGTTCTTTACCAATAAAGGCAGGGTTTACCGCCAGAAGGGCTATGAAATTCCAGAAGCAGGCAGAACTGCCAAAGGTACGGCAATTATTAACCTGCTGCCGATAGAACAGGGCGAAAAAATAACTGCCGTTATTCCGGTTAAAGAATTTAAAGAAGACCAGTTCATGTTTATGGCTACCAATAAGGGTACTGTGAAAAAGACCAATCTTAACGATTTTAACAGTGCGCGCAAAGCAGGGCTTATTGCCATGACGCTGGATGATAACGAAGAACTTATCGGCGTTGAGCTTACCGACGGCAGCAGCGAAATTGTGCTGGCAACGCGCAGAGGCCTTGCAATCCGTTTTGACGAGCAGGATGTGCGCCCGATGGGACGTACTGCTCACGGTGTACGCGGCATTCAGCTTGGCTTTGATGATGAAGTTGTTGCTATGGACAGCGTAACCAACGAAAATGAAGAAGTTTTGACGGCAACAGAAGAAGGCCTTGGCAAACGTACTGCGGTCAGCGAATACCGTAAGCAGACCCGCGGCGGCAAAGGCGTAATTAATATTAAAGTAACCGAAAAAACAGGCGCTGTTGTTGGTATGAAGGTTATTAACCCCGAACAGGAAATACTTTTAATAACCGCAGCCGGCATTATCATCCGCATTGACGGCGAAGGCATAAGCCAGTTTGGACGCAATGCACAGGGCGTTAAACTGATGACCTTGAACGAAGGTGACAAAGTAGTATCTTTGGCCGCCGTACAGCAGGATAACGAATAAAAATAAAATCCGCAACGGAATATTCCGATGCGGATTTTTTATACGCAGTTTTAAGTTTTACCAGCCTATGCCAACCCAGGGGCCATGATGGTGCCCGCCGCCTATGCCGATGCCTATTCCGATAGGAATGTGCATGCCGTTATCTGTATCTTCATCAAGTTTCATGAACCAGAATTTATAAATAACTGTGCCGTTAGCGGCAGTTTCATTTTCTTCAATGCCGCCGGTAATACGGTAACCGTAGTATTTGCGGCCTGATTCTTCGCGGCTCTGGATAAATTTAACAAGATAGTTATAAATTTCTTCGTTATTTGTGTAAAGGTGGTTTACGCGTTCTGCCGGTGCTTTTTTGAACAAATCGCGGCGCGTATCGTCATCTTTGGTGTCAATTACATAAGCAATATATTTGTTTTCTTCAAGCTCAAGGTAGCATTTATTGTTAGTGCCCTGCTGAAGTTCACTGTTCATTGCTTCTTTGTCAATTAAAATTTTAATATCATCGTTTGCGTTTATATCTTTTGTTTCTTCTTTCTGTTCGGCTGCAGCGGCCGGTTCTTTGGCAGTCTGTTCTGTTTCGTTATCTGCTGCCAGAGCAAAATTGGCAAAGCAGAAAAAACATAAGGTTAAAATTAAAGCCAGTTTTTTCATAGGCACACCTTCTTTCTTACTTTAATTTTAAAATACTGCAACGGCAGTGTCAAATAATAAAGAATCGGGACATTGTCTATCCCATAGCGTTTTTACTTAAATTTTTCTGAAAACTCAGCGCGTAAAATATTCTTTTTTTGTAACAAATGTGTTAAAATTACTTTAAATAATGATTAAGAAATCAGTTTAGGATGTGACGAAATGGATTTTATCAAAGAGGCGGATATCGTCGTTGTTGGCGGCGGTGTTGTAGGCTGTGCAATTTTGCGCGAACTTTCCAGGTATAATGTAAAATGTGTTTTGATTGAAAAAGAGCCGGATATTGCCTGCGGTACAACCAAAGCCAACAGTGCTATTCTGCATGCCGGTTTTGATGCACCTACCGGCAGCATGAAAGCAATTACCAATGTTTTGGGCAACCGTTTGTATCATCAGCTGGAAGATGAGCTGGACCTTGATATTAAATGGACCGGTTCTCTGGTTGTTGCTGTTAATGATGAAGAAGTTGAAACCTTGAAAGAGCTGCTTGAACGCGGTAAAAATAACGGCGTACAGGGCCTTGAAATTTTAAACCGCGAACAGGTTTTGAAAAAAGAACCGAACCTTACCACGGCTGTGGCCGCTTTGTGGGCACCGAGCGCAGGTGTTTGCTGGCCGTTTGAAGCTGCGCTGCGTTTTGCACAGTGTGCCGTTCAAAACGGAGCAGAAGTTATCCGTAACTGCCGCGTAACCGGATTTGTTAAAGAAGACGGCAAAATTGCCGCTGTTGAAACAAATCTCGGCGCAATTAAAACCAAATGCGTTATTAATGCGGCCGGTGTTTATGCTGATGAAATTGCCTATCTTGCCGGTGATGACAGCTTTAAAATTCATCCGCGCAAGGGCGAATATATTTTGTTTGACAAAACTGCCTGCAATGATTTGGTATATGGCGTTGTATTCCCTACTCCTGCCAAAAATTCCAAAGGCATTCTTGTTTGCACAACCACTCATGGCAATACCTTTATTGGGCCTAATGCCAACGATATGGAAGATAAAGAAGATACTTCTGTTACCGCAGGCGGCATGGACCAGATTATTGCTTCTGCCCGCAAGCTGATACCGAACCTGCCGATGGGCGCTGCCATTACGGAATTTGCCGGTCTGCGTGCCGTTTCTGATACCGGTGATTTTATTATCGGCGCATCTGAAGTTGAAGGCTTGTTTAACGCCGCAGGCATGCAGTCTCCCGGTTTAACCGCAGCTCCTGCCGTGGCAGAAGAAATTGCCGAAGCTGTTGGCAAATTTATGCCTTTGGAGAAAAAAGCAGATTTTAAAGCTGCTTTGCCGAAACAAATTCACTTTACACGTTTAACTGATAACGAAAAACATGATTTAATTGAAAAAGACCCGCTGTTCGGACGAGTTATCTGCCGCTGCGAAACAGTAACCGAGGGCGAAATTGTAGCCGCTATAAAAGCTCCCTGCGGTGCAAATACCGTTGACGCTGTTAAACGCCGTACCCGTGCCGGTATGGGACGCTGCCAGGGCGGCTTCTGCGGGCCGCGCGTAACGCAGATTTTAGCACGTGAACTTGGGATTTCCGTTGCCGATGTGCTGAAGGAACGCAAAGATTCTCATTTATATTACGAAAAAACAGATGTGAAAGGCGGACAGGAATAATGAAAGAGCTTTATGATATAGTAATTGTCGGCGGCGGTCCTGCCGGGCTTTCGGCTGCTTACAGCGCATGGCAGAACGGTGCCAAAAGCGTGCTTGTAATTGAGCGTGACCGCGAACTGGGCGGTATTTTACAGCAGTGCATCCATAATGGTTTCGGCCTGCATCATTTTAAAGAAGAACTCACCGGACCCGGTTATGCACACCGCTGCATTGAACTTGTAAAAGACAAACCTGAAATTGAATGCCTGACAGACACTATGGTTTTGAGCGTTGAAAAAGATAAAACCGTTATTGCTGTCAGCCCGGAACATGGTTTGATTAAAGTTCAGGGCAAAACCGTTATTTTAACCATGGGCTGCCGTGAACGTACACGCGGCGCCATCCGTATTCCCGGCGAGCGCCCCGCAGGCGTATTTACAGCCGGTGCTGCACAGCGCATGGTAAATATGGAAGGCTATATTCCGGGTCATAAAATTGTAATTTTGGGCAGCGGCGATATCGGCCTTATTATGGCACGCCGTATGAGCCTTGAAGGATGCAAGGTTCAGGCTGTTCTGGAAATCTGCCCGTTCTCCAACGGTTTGACCCGCAATATTGTACAATGCCTTAATGACTATAATATTCCTTTGTATCTTTCGCATACAATTGTAAAAATCCATGGCAAAGACCGCGTAAACGGCATTACTGTTGCCAAGGTTGATGAAAAAATGCGTCCGATTCCGGGTACGGAATTTGATATCGACTGCGATACAGTCCTTTTATCCGTCGGCCTGATTCCGGAAAACGAACTCAGCCGCGGGCTGGATTTAAAAATGCACCCGCTTACCAACGGCCCGGTTGTTGACCAGCACCGTCAGACCAGCCTGCCCGGTTTTTATGCAGCAGGCAACGTTGTGCATGTGCATGACCTTGTTGACTTTGTTTCTGAAGAAGCGGAAATTGCCGGTAAATTTGCTGCGCTTGAAGCACAGGAAAAACTTGACAATGATACTAAATTTGTAACGGTAACGGCAGAAAAAGGCGTGCGTACATGCGTGCCCCAATGCCTCAATCTGCCCAAAGCAGGAGAACAGGTACGCTTGTTTATGCGTGTGGCAAACCCCGAGCGCAAGGTTAAATTGGTAGTAAAAAGCGGCGAAAACGTAGTTTTGCAGAGAATGCTGCCGGTTGCCAAACCCAGTGAAATGATTGCTGTTGATATACCTGCTGCCAAAGCTGAGCTGATAGGCGACAGCCTGACTGTATTTTTGGATAAGGAGTGATAAGGCTGATGGCTGAAACACGTGTAATGAACTGCATTATGTGCCCTATGGGCTGCGAAATGACTGTTACGGTTGAAAACGGCAAGGTTATTGATGTGAAAGGCAATACCTGCCCGCGCGGCGCCAAATATGCAAACGACGAAGTAACTGCGCCCAAAAGAATGCTGACAACAACAGTACGCATTGAAGGTGGTATGCTTCCTTTACTGCCGGTAGTGTCCGAAACTGTGCTTCCGAAGGAAAAAGTTTTGGACTGCGCTGCTTTTTTGCGCGGCGTAACTGTTAAAGCGCCGGTAAAAACCGGAGATATAATTGTAAAGAATATATTGGGTTTGGGCGTTAATATTATTGCCAGCCGCGATATGCTGTAAAATTTTTATTGTAAGAGGTGCCTAAATGGACTTTCTGGATAATTTAGTTCTTTCGGTGAATGACGTTTTATACGCTTATGTTCTTATTATTCTTCTTGTTGGCCTTGGTATCTGGTTTACATTCAGAACAGGTTTTGTACAGCTGCGCTGCATTAAGGAAATGGTGCGCCTGCTTTGTACCAATGTTGGTGCATCAACCGAGAAAAATCATATTTCCCCGTTTCAGGCTTTTTGTATCAGTACCGCTTCCCGCGTAGGCGTTGGCAATATCGCAGGCATTGCTATTGCCATTATCGTAGGCGGCCCGGGCGCGATTTTCTGGATGTGGGTAATGGCACTTATAGGCTCCGCTACCGGCTTTGTTGAAAGTACGCTGGCGCAGATTTATAAAGTTCCGCGTGCAGAAGGCGGTTTCCGCGGCGGCCCGGCTTATTATATTAAAAATGCACTGCACAATAATTTTATGGCTGTTTTGTTTGTAGTTTTAATATGCAGCACTTATGGCCTTATTTTTAATTCCGTGCAGGCAAATACCATTACTTTGTCTTTGCAGGGTGCTTTTGGCTTTGACAGGACTACCGTAGGCATTATCGTTTCTATTATGACTGCTATGGTTATTTTCGGCGGCATTAACCGTATTGCCAAAGTTTCCGAATGGATGGTTCCTGTAATGGCAGGTATTTATCTGTTAATTGCTTTTTATGTTGTTATTAAAAATATCAATTTAATGCCGCAGGTTATTTACGATATCGTTACTTCAGCATTCAGCCTGAATGCTGCTTTTGGCGGCGGCATGGGCCTTGCCATGATGACCGGCATCAAGCGCGGCCTGTTCTCTAACGAAGCAGGCATGGGCTCGGTTCCTAATGCTGCTGCTACCGCAACTACCGATCATCCTGTAACACAGGGCCTTATTCAGGCTTTGGGCGTATTTGTTGATACGCTTTTGGTATGTACTGCATCGGCATTTATTGTAATGCTCTCCAAAGATTATATGGGCGTAGGGCTCAGCGGCATTGAACTTGTGCAGTATGCGCTTGTTGAACATATCGGCGCATGGTCGTCTATTTTCCTGGCGGTAATGATTTTCCTCTTTGCGTTCAGTTCCATTATCGGCAACTACTATTATGGTGAAATTAATATTGCATTTATGTGGCAAAGCAAAAAAGCGCTTAATATTTTCCGTATATTTGTAGTATTAATGGTTATGTTTGGTTCCGTTGCCAAAGTAAGCCTGGTTTGGAACCTTGCCGACCTGTTTATGGCGCTTATGGCAATTACCAACCTTATTGCTATCAGCAGGCTGGCTCCGAATGCTTATCTGGCGCTGAAAGATTATCTGGCACAGAAAAAAGCAGGTATTAAAGACCCTGTTTTTAAAGCTTCTGTATTAAAAGATAAAACCGGCGTTGAAGTTTGGAAAGATTAATTTGATTTTGTAGTATTATAAATAAAAAAGACCCATATGCTGCTTTTGATTTACGGCAGTATATGGGTTTTATTTTTATATTGAAATTGACTGATAAGTCATTGTATAATATGTATAAAATATATTATAAGATAAAATTATGAAATAAACATGAAAAGGAATGATATAAAATTGAAGTTTAAATTTCAGATTACGCCGCAGGATTTATTAAGTATATTTTTGCTTTTGGCATGTTACCCGTTAGCGCAATTTTTACCGCCTGAATGCGGCTGGGAAAACGGTCTTATAGAAAATGCTCAGGCTATACTTTTATTGATTGGAGCAATGTTTTGTTTTAACTGTGCCTATTATTATTTTAAAGGTATGGGCTATACAATAGGATTGCTTTATTTTATTATGTTCATGCGTGAATTGAGCTGGGGCAGAGTATTTTTTCAAAAAGGAACTATTGATGAAATGGGACCTAAATTTATCAGTATGAGCAGTATTCCTCAGCATAATTTTATTAATGCTGTTATTGGCGCTGTTATTGCTGTTATTTTATATGGTTTTTACAGGTTTATGCCATGGAAAAAACTGATTTTCGAAATTAAATTTCCAATAATCAGTGCGGCTATTGGAATTATTGCTATTATTCTGCAATATGGCGGCGAACATGTCTGGTTTAGTGCTTTGACTCATCCGCAAAATCAGACTTTGGAAGAATTTGCAGAAATGATAGTTTATGTAGAAATGCTTAATGTTACACAGTACTACGGATTTGAATATCTGAAATATGTAAAAAAATAAACAAAAAATCTAAAAAAAGTGTTGACACAGGTTTAAGTAAGTGCTATTATATACAAGTCGCCGGAAAACGGCAGCACCTTGAAAACTGAACAAGAACCAAGAAAAAGCGAATGTGCGGGCGAGTT